>ERZ791619.207-NODE-207-length-40315-cov-4.60415_pt1 | contig 40315 bp, 33 predicted proteins | sample MGYA00510271_ERZ791619 | MGnify/ENA primary metagenome ERZ791619 (study PRJEB30046, sample SAMN00715209) | human gut metagenome | study: EMG produced TPA metagenomics assembly of the A metagenome-wide association study of gut microbiota in type 2...
AAGCGGCCTGGAAGGATAGATAGCTGCCGGTTAGAAAAAAGAACCATACCAAAAGGTATGGTTCTTTTTTTCTGCCTGCAGCCATCTTATGATATCCCCTTTTTTACATATTATTAACACTTCGCCAACATCGTCAAAATAGCATCTGTCGACGTTTAAGGCTATTTGTGTTATAATATAGAGCAGTATTTAAGCAATAGAAATTAATGGGTTTTCCATCTTAAAGGAGTAATTAGAATGCGTATAGTAATAGCTGGTGCAGGCAAGCTTGGCTTTAGTATTGCACAGCTTTTAGCTGAAGATCAGTTTGATGTAGTAGTTGTAGAAATCGACCCCAAGCGCAAGGACGTCATCCAAAATACTTTGGACGTACTGGCGATTGAAGGCAACTCCTGTAGCCCTACTACTTTTGCTGATCCTGATATCAGTGCTTCCGATGTGCTTATCGCCTGCACAGATAGTGATGAAGTAAATATGGTGACCTGCCTGATGGCCAAGAATCATGGTATTAAGCATACCGTTGCCCGTATCCGCAACGTGGATTATGCTATCCATTCGCCGGAAATGCTTAAGGATGATATGAAAATTGACCTCGTAATCAACCCTGAGCGTATTACCGCAGGTGAAATCGACCATATCCTGATGACACCATCTGCCTTGAACGTAGATGATTTTGCTGACGGCAAGGTGCGTATGTTCGAAGCCAAGGTGAAGGAGGATTCACCTATCGTTAATATCCCGCTGAAGGATTTGAATATTCCTAAGGATATCCTGATGGCCATGGTTTTCAGACGTCATCAGATGATAATTCCTCATGGTAATGATTACGTAATTCCGGGCGATAACGTTTACTTCGTAGGCAAGCATGAAGCAATCCGTGAGTTTGAAAATTCCTTCTCCAATACTTATGAAAAGCTGGAGAAGGTTCTCATCATCGGTGCAGGCCGCACAGGTCGCTTTTTGGCTCCCATGTTGGAAAAGCAGGGCATTCAGGTAAAGGTTATCGAAAAGGATAAGGACCGTTGCCAGCTTTTAGCTGCTAAGCTGAAGCGAGGTTTGGTTTTGTGCGGTGACGGTACCGATATTGACCTTCTGATTGAAGAGGGCGTTTCGGAAGCAGACGTTGTTATCTGCCTGACCGAAGATGATAAGCTGAACCTTTTGCTGGCACAGCTGGCCAAGCATCTGGGCGCACGTAAGACCATCGTGCGTGTTGCACGTAACGAATATATCGAGCTGATGGAAAAAGTTGGCGTAGACATCGTACTGTCTTCGCGTCTTTTGAGTGCAGGCGAAGTGTTGCGGTTCGTCCGCAAGGGTGGTATTGTATCCGTATCACTGTTGGAGGGCGCACAGGCCGAGGCTTTGGAAATCATCGTCGGCGAAAACAGCGATGTAGACGGTGTGGCAGTGCGTGATATGAACCTGCCGCCGGAATGCTTGCTGTGTGCTATTGTGCGTGGTAATGAAGCCTATATTCCTAATGGTAATACTGTCCTGCATGCTAATGACCGCGTAATTCTCTTTATCAAAAGTGAATTTTCCAAGACTACAGTACCGTTATTTGAAGGCCGGGGCGCTTAATTATGGATTCAAGGCTTGTTAACCGTTTATTAGCCAAGCTGACAATAGCATTTTCCAGTGTATTGCTGGTGCCGCTGATTGCTGCATTAATTGCAGATAGGGACCATGTATGGATTTTTATATTTACGCTGATTACAACGAGCACTATCGCTTCGCTTTTTAACCTCTTTGGCAGCAGAAGACCGCGTCAGCGCCTGCGTGTGCGTGAAGCCATTGCGGTCGTAGGCTGCGGTTGGCTGTTGGTCTGCCTGATGGGTGCGCTGCCGTATTTGTTTTTAAATCCGGCGGATCCGATTGCGGCGGTTTTTGAAAGTGTTTCCGGTTTTTCTACTACCGGTGTTACTACCGCACTTTCTTTTAACGATTTTCCGCCTAGCATCCGTGTCTGGCGCTGCTTAACGCACTGGACCGGCGGCATCGGCGTTATCATGCTGTTTATTATCATCATGCCGCAGATGAATAGCGGTACAAGCTACCTGTTCAACGCAGAGCTTCCTGGTGGTACGGCTGAACGTACTTTGCCGAAAATCAAGGAATCTGCCATGATGATTCTCTTAATCTATGTTATTTTAACAGCAGTGGAGGTTGCCTTACTGCTGCTTGCTGGTTTGCCGATATTTCAGGCGCTGAATCTGGCGTTGGCAACTATGGCGACAGGCGGCTTTTCCTATTATCACGATAGCCTGATTTCCTTTAGGTCTGTTTATGTTGAGATTATTGCTATTGTTTTTATGCTGATTGCTAGCATGAACTTTTCTTTGTATTATAAAATCTGGCGTGGCGATTGGGCGTCCGTGCGTCAGGACAGCGAACACAGATATTATCTGCTGATACTCACAACAGCGGCTGCACTTATCTGTGCCAACCTGTATTTTTCCGGTTATATGGATTTTAACGGCGCTCTTCGTCACAGTATTTTCCAGGCTGTGTCTATCGGCAGTACGACGGGCTATGCGTCGGACGACTATAACAACTGGCCCAGCTTCAGCCGCAGCGTTCTGCTGATGCTGATGTTCATCGGCGGCTGCAGCGGTTCAACCGCAGGTGGCATTAAGATTACGCGTCTGGTTATCCTGCTGAAGGCAGGCTGGGCGGAACTGTTGCGTACTCTGCACCCGCGCATCGTTTATTCCATCAGAATGGGTGAGCGCGAAATCAACCCGATTATCGTCGGCAATATTACGCGTTTCTTCTTCCTGTATATTTTGGTATTTATTGTGCTGACTATCCTGATTGCCCTGTCGGGGATACCGATAATGGAATCAATGGGCTTGATTGCTGCCTGTATGAGCAGCGTAGGTCCGGCCTTTGGTATCGTAGGCCCGACATCTACCTATAATTGCCTTTCCGATTGGGCACGTTTCATCAGCATTTGGGCGATGATTTTGGGACGTCTGGAAATTTTTACGTTGCTGGTTATCATGCGCCCTGATTTTTGGCGCGATAAGCAGAACTGGTAACAGCAGGAGGTATAAAAGATGAATGCAAAGGTTATAATATATCTCCTGGGAAGAATTTCTACCGGTCTGGCGATTGCTCAGCTGTTGCCGCTTTTGATGTCTGTTATCTATGGCGAATATGCTACCTCCAGAACCTTTATCTTTTCCATAGCGGTAGCTGTTATTTTGGCCGGAATCTTTGATTACTATGGTGACGGTAGAGGAGCACGTAATTTATCCGTGCGCGAGGGTATCGGCACGGTATTCTTTTCGTGGCTTTTGGCTGCTGCCCTGGGTGCGTTGCCATATTGCTTTGACGGCATTTTGAACCCTGCCGCTGCCTATTTTGAAAGTATGTCCGGACTGACTACTACCGGTGCAACAGCGATTGCCAATCTTGACATAGTATCGCGCAGCCTGCTGCTTTGGCGCACGCTGACGCACTGGATTGGCGGTATCGGTATCATCGTGCTGTTCGTGGCACTTCTGCCGCAGATTGCCGGTGGTGCTGTGTATCTTTTTAACGCGGAGGTCAGCGGCTTTTCCAACAGCCGTATTCTGCCGCGTATCCGTACAACTGCAGTAGCGTTGTTCTATATCTATCTGCTGTTTACGATTATTCTTACCGGTATGTTGGCAATTTTGGGCATGAGCACCTATGATGCTGTCAACCATGCCTGCTCTGCGATTGCTACCGGCGGTTTTTCGCCTTATAATGACAGCATTGCGCATTTTCACAGTGCGGGTATTGAAATCGTTACCGGTCTGTTTATGATTTTGGCGGCAGGCAACTTTGCCTTGTACTACCAGGTTACGCAAATCGGTCTGAAGGTTTTGTGGCATGATCTGGAATTCAAAAGCTACATTGTGATGCTTACTATTTTTACTGCCTTAATTAGCATCAACATTATTATGGTGAATGGTTACAGTGTTGCAGACGGTGTACGTGAAGCCTTCTTCCAGGTGGCTTCCTTCGGCAGTACCACAGGGTATGTTTCGGCGGACTACGACCAGTGGCCGTCTTTCTCTAAGCTGATTTTGGCTGTAACCTTCCTGACAGGCGGCTGCGCGGGTTCTACTGCCGGCGGTATTAAGGTCTGCCGTTTTATCGTACTGCTGAAAACTGTTATGGCGGAGCTGCGTCGCACTATGCATCCGCAGATGCTGCTCAACGTTTACTACGCTAAAAGACGCCTGCCGACAGAAACGATTATCAACGTCAGCCGTTTCTTTTTCGTTTATGTTCTGGTTATCGCTGTTTTGACTATGCTGCTTTGCTTAAGCGGTGTAGATGTAGACGAGGCCGTTTTTGGCGTGGCCTCATGTATTTCCAGTGTCGGTCCTGCGTTTGGCAGTATCGGTGCTACGGGTAACTATGCCGGTGTTACCGGTATGGGACAGCTGACGCTGGCGTTGGCTATGCTCTTGGGACGCTTGGAGCTGTTTACCGTGCTGGCATTGCTCCGTGGTGAATACTGGCGCAGCAGCAAGAGATGGTAAAGTGAATATTGGGGGATGAATAAAGTAAATCCGACGTGCCGTAGAAGCGGTGCGTCGGATTTTTGTTTGGGTTGTGTTTTAATATATACTAAAAGATTTGAGGTTCTGTTATGATAAAAACAGCTAATCCTTAATTTAGCTGCTTATCCATAGCGATAAATAAATGTTGGCTTTACGATAAATTCGGCTCGCTAGTATTTGTTCTTTTAAAATGATATAATATTATTAGATTTAGCGAACGGACAAGAATTTAATGCTTTAGTGTAGGAGGGGACGAAGGTGGACAAGTGTAGATTGCCGTTAGGAGTAGAATTTTTTGATACAATTCGCAAGGAACAATATTATTATATTGATAAGACTGGTCTGATTAGTGATTTAGAAAAGCGTATGGGCAAGGTGAATCTGTTTACGCGCCCCAGACGCTTTGGTAAAACCTTAAATATGAGTATGCTGCAATGCTTTTATGAGCTGGGCACAGACAGCAGTCTGTTTGATGGACTCCGGATTGCGCAGGATAAAGACTTATGCGAGCAATGCTTGGGACAGTTCCCGGTGATTTTTTTGACTCTGAAGGATGTAGAAGGACTTGGCTACTGCAATGCAGAGGCAAATTTATCGCGTCTTATGCAGCTGGAGGCATTGCGACATGAGGAGCTGAAGACTAGTGATAAACTCCTGCCTGAAGAGCTGACTGCCTACACCGCTTTGTGCAGCGGATTGCAGGGAGAAGCATTGGCGGACAGCTTACGTCTTTTGACACAGCTTTTGGCAAGGCATTACGAGCGTGAGGTAGTTGTACTGATTGATGAATATGATGTTCCGTTGGCAAAAGCCTATCACGCAGGCTATTACAAAGAAATGGCAGCGCTATTGCGTACCTTTTTGGGTAAGGCTCTGAAGACTAACAGCTATTTATACAGAGCGGTGCTTACAGGCTGCTTGCGTGTGTCCAAGGAAAGTATTTTTACAGGTCTGAACAACTTTATCATCAATACAATAGTTGATGAGGGAGCAGAGGAGTATTTTGGCTTTACACCGGACGAGGTTGATGGGTTGATGCATTACTACGCTATTGAAAAGCATGCTTCCGTAATGAAGGAATGGTATGACGGGTATCGCTTTGGCAAGGCTGAGATTTATTGTCCTTGGGACGTGATTAATTATGCCAACAAGCTGCGGTTTAATAATGCGGCTGCGCCAGAGGCTTTTTGGGTTAATACTAGTGGTAATGAGCTTGTACAGCATTTTGTCCATAAGGCAGACAAAAATACTAAGAATGAATTGGAGCAGCTATTAGAGGGAGAATGTATAGAAAAAAGCTTGCGTCTGGATTTGACGTATGATGAGCTTGACCGTTCTATTGATAACTTGTGGAGTGTGCTTTTTACTACGGGTTATTTGACAACAAGTGGTGGAGCAGTCAATGGCGTGTATAAACTTAAGCTTCCGAACCGGGAAGTGCGCGAGGTGTTCCTACACAAAATCAAGGAATGGTTTGATAATGAGCTGGTGCGTAAATCATATGTGACCAATGAACTGAATCAGGCGCTGGCAAGAGGTGATGCTGTTTCGGTGGAGAAAAAGTTGAATCTTATTATGAGCAGGATGATCAGCATTATGGATACTAAAGCCAAGGAAGCGCAGAAGGAGAACTTTTATCATGGTCTGCTTTTGGGTTTGCTGCGCAGTGAGCCGGAATGGCTTGTTTTATCTAATGCAGAATCTGGTGATGGCTTCAGCGATATTCTTGTGGAAACGGAAGATCCTGATACTGGAATTGTTATAGAAGTAAAGTATGCAGCTGCTTTTGGTGAACTTGATGGTGCTTGCAAAAAGGCACTAGAGCAGATAAGAGAGCGCCGTTACGACGAACGGTTGCGCAATGAAGGAAGAACGCATATCTATGCTTATGCGGTAGCCTTTCATAAGAAACGCTGCAGGATTGCAGTGGAGATTTTGTAAACAGGAGGCCTGGAGTACGGAGAAAAGCGTGCTCCAGGTTCTTTTGTTATGAGAGAAGTTTTTTAGTGGGGCAGGCGATTTAGGATGCGCATCTTTTTTGCCATGTAAGTATAAGTCAGTTGATTTATTACTTAATTTGTAATAAATTTTATTGGTAGATTGCAAGTGTAACTTCATTATACAATCTACCGAAAAAAACCTTTCCTTGCCGTTCTGCAGAAATTTTTGCAGATATTAATAGTAGAAAGCAGAATATTAGTCTGCAATGTACAACAATAGCGTTAAAATGGCCTGTGTATACTGTTAATTATGGAAGGGAGTTATAGTTATGCCTAATAACATTGTTATGCTGTCCATGAGCAGGGAGTGGCAAAGGGAACTTAAATACAAATGTACGAATATGGGAACAATTTCAGGCTTAAGCGGAAGCAGTCAGACGGAGCTTGCCATTAAGTGCTTTGATGAGCTGCTGCAGACGCAGGAGCCTGATAAGGTAAGCTTTTACATCATGGTTCATAACGCGCAGGAGGCCGAAGCCTTTAGCAGGCTGCAGAGCAGATTTAGCGGCAAGCTAAGTTTGCAGAGCGTTGAACTGCAGGAGAGTAAAAATGCTGAGAGTGATTACCGGAATGCAATTAAACTTTTTGGTATAATCCATCAGCATAAGGCCGTTCATAAGGACAATATGATTAGCATGGATATCAGTAGTGCAGATTATCGCCTGTTTATGGACGTCAGTGCCTTGCTTTTTGGTATGGAGATGAAAAAAGGCCTTTATATTAAGGTTGACCACAAGAAAAGGATGTTAAGTATACCTGGCGGCAGTAACACTATAGCACATCTGCATTATACCGTGCAGCTGATGCAGAGCTATCTTTCGCGTGATGTTATAGATGCTTGCTCCTATGATATGGTGCAGGATAATCCGTATGCAGTTGCTGTGGATGATGTTGCCTATAGACTGGATTCAGAAATCAAACACTGCTGCTCTTATGATAAAATCAAAAATACGCAACTGGAATTGTCAGATCATTTAAAATGCTATAAATCGGATGCTTTTTCTTTGACGTCGTTGGAGACCGCTGTCGAAGAAACGTGTATTGCGCATTTGCGACAGGAATATAGCGCGCTTTTGAACACCTGCCGTGGTATTGAAAATATACCGGCACTGATTAAATGGTGTCTGAAAAAGGATATGCCTATGCAGGCTGTTTTCTTTGCGATTGAGCTGCTGCCGGATTACATGTTTGCCAGCGGAAAGCTGCAAGTGGAAAGGGAAAGAATTTCTGCTTACTGCCAGGCCCGAAACAAAAGCTGGCGCAATTGGCGTATTTATTTCTTAAAAGCCTTTTCTGAGTATGATTATTATATGTCAGCTGTTAAAGCCGGCAATACTATCAAGCTGAGCGAAGCTAATTTCCAAATCATGCGTAAGGCATGGCGAAAAAAGAGAATAGACAGACAATCGCGTTTTGATGTGAAGCGAGAGGCTTTTAAGGGAATGACGCAGGAGGAGCTACATTATTTTGCGGAAACAGGCCGCCATATCAGCTATATTGCCTGCAGAGTGCCGCAAGAGCAGACGGAGCTGAAATGGTTTTTAGAGGAGGCGAAAAAATTCATCCGTGCAAATAACAGCTTCAGCTTTGTGGAGGAGGTGATGGATTTGCCTGTAACAAGCAGCCTGCGTAAGGTTTTGTTATATGGTAATACCATAAACAGCTCGTGGTATTATCTGCAAAGCAGCATTTCCGAGGCTGATTATTGCAACAGTGCCTACAGATTAGTGGTAAAAAGCTTGGATGGATTGCCGTCATCCTTGAAACAGAAATGGTTTGGCCTGGAGCATGAGGTGAGGATTGAGCCGGAGGTTAAGAAAAACAAGGCCAAGCAACAGGAAAATAATGCTCCAATCAATTTACCGCCTGCTAAGGGAAACCGCAGCAAGGAGATGTCAGCACGAAGATGAATGTGAAAAAGTTGTTTGCGTTTGTTGAATGCTATCAGGAGCTTTTATGTAAGTATCGCAACCATATGGCCCATTGCGAGCTGGAAAATGCCGATGGCTGGCAGGTTGAAGGACTGCTGTATAAGATGCTACGATATCTTGAATGTTAGAGAGAATAGGGCAGAGACGCCGAAAGGTGCTTTTGCGCAAACGAAAAGACCTGAGGTCTAGAGTAATATCTAGATTTCAGGTCTTTTTTTGCATACCGCAAGCAGTGCTTGAGCTTCAACAGAAAGAGTTCGCGGCGCGAACTGTTAGGATTATAATAGTCAACCAAACGTAAGCAGTTGGCAGGCTGCTTACGAGGTGCTTTAGCATAATACGTAGAAAAGGCTTCAACAGGAAATTTTAATAATATACTAAATCTTCATATTATTCTTGACATTATTGCGATTATCTGCTAATATAAACCCATAAGATTTTGCACGCCTGCCCGGAGTAGGCCATTGCAGCGTCATTGAGAACGCCTTATGTATTATTTGAGTAGTACATAGGGCGTTTTTTGTTAAGAAAGGAGTTGGAGTAATGCAAACAAAAGAAGCAAGTCAAGAAAGCGAAATCAAGCAGGTCATTCGTAGCCTTTGCATGATGAACAACAGGTTTATGAACTTCATGCTTGATGACAACAAGGAAGCGGCACAGGTTTTCTTGCGCGTAATCCTGGAAGATGATAAAATTAAGGTGAGGAATGTTAGGATACAAAGCTTTATCCAAAATATCTACGGACATTCTTCGCAATTGGACATTCTTGCGCAGGATAGCGAAGGACGCTATTTTAATGTAGAGGTGCAGAGAAGCGATGAAGGCGCTCCGGCAAGACGTGCCAGATTTTACAGCAGTATTCTCGATACACATTTTCTGCAGCCAAGTAAGCTCTACGAAGAGCTGCCGGATACTTATGTGATTTTTATCACGGAAAACGATGTCTTGCGCGACAATTTGCCGTTATATGACATAAGACGAACGATTAAGCAAAGTGCTAGGGATTTTGAGGATGGTTCGCATATCATTTATGTCAACAGTCAACGTCGAGATGATACAGCGTTGGGTAAACTCATGCAGGATTTGTATTGCACAGAGCCTAAAAATTTGCATTACCGTGAATTTGCCGAGCGCATGGAGTTTTTGAAATACAGCAAGGAGGGCGAAGAAAAAATGACTGACGTAATTGAAGAATATGCTGCAAGAAAAGCAGAAGCAGTAGCTAAGGAAGCAGCAAAAGAAGCAGCAGAAGCAATGGCAAAAGAAAAGAAGATTGAATTTGCTAAAGATCTTTTGGCTGAAGGAGAAAGCATCGAAAGAACTGTGCGTCTTTCCAAGCTTTCGGAAGCAGAGGTCCGTGAGCTGGCGTCTAAGCTGACAGCATAATAGCATAGCGACAAAAGACGTTCTACCCAAAGTACGGTAGAACGCCTTGTTTTTATCTGAAACAGTATATTTTTACGCAAACGAAAAGACCTGAGGTCTAGAGTAATATCTAGATTTCAGGTCTTTTTTGCATACCGAAAACAACAAAAAAGCCTCTCCTTGGGGAGAGGTGTCATCGCAAAGCGATGACGGAGAGGGGTGATGACCAATATAAGACTATTCGTAAGAGTGGAACCAGCAGTCCCCTCTCAGTCGCCCTGACGGGCGCCAGCTCTCCCCAAGGAGAGCTTTTCTCAGCATATACCGCAAGCGGTAATCTAGGCTTTTAACTGGCGTTGTACAAATTATCACTTCTTCTGCAAACGACGTTACAAAACCGGAAGCGGTAATCTAGGCCTTTAACGTGATAACATGGCTAAAAATCTAATCCCCGAAATCGCGTTACAAAACCGCAAACGGTAATCTAGGCCTTTAACGCGTTAACGGCAATAGAAGAATACATTGCTTATATGAGAACGTTACAAAACCGCAAGCGGTAATCTGGCCTTTAACTTGGTGCAGACATTAGTAATTCGAGCTTCGACAATGCGTAACAAAACCGCAAGCGGTAATCTGGCCTTTAACGTAAATGTTCTACAAAGACTTCAACTGGGAATCCTAGTAACAAAACCGCAAGCGGTAATCTGGCCTTTCACGAGTAATTCGCTCTCGTAATTCGGGAGTTAATTCTGTAACAAAACCGCAAGCGGTAATCTGGCCTTTCACGCGGCGAAAGTGAGAAAAAGGCCAAAATGACAGCCGGTAACAAAACCGCAAGCGGTAATCTGGCCTTTAACCCTGTGGCTCGCACACGGCTCACAGAGCGGGCTTAAAGCCCTACAATTGAAAATCGAAACGCTGTTTATAGCAAAAACAGCGGATTTGCTCACAACAGCGGTGTTTTTCCGCCTCTGCAAAAAGTAAAATGCGCTTGGCGCAAGGCTTGCAGGCATTTGGCAAATGATTTGCCTGTTGTGATAAATCCACTATAACACATCGAACAGTTTTTGACAAGTGCTTTTCCAAATTTATCCAATTCTATGCGCCTTACAGGGCTTTTGTTAACCATATAAAAACATATTTGCAAACAAAAAGAAAGTTGTCACAAAATTAGCGCAACATTTGCCAGGGGTGTTTCCTAAAGAATTTTTATAAAAAAATACCGTTTCGTGCCGGATTTTGCATTTCGTTGCAGATTTATAAAGTGAAGGGAGAAAGCGGACCGAAAACGGCCGTGATATGGCGCTTAAATTAAAGCGCCAAGAATATTATTTAATGAAAGAAACGTACAAACGTCAAAAAATGAAAGGAAGCTGATAACATGATTTCTATTACCGATTACATTAATATGAAGGCGGATAAATTCGAAGAAAAGGTTGCGAATGGTTACAGCCTGTGCAGCTGCGATTCCCTGCGCTTTAATGAAGGCAACCTGCCTGATTACAGATATTACATTGTGCAGGATTTGTATGCCATGCGTTACGACCTTGCCTATGCTCACGAGTACAAGGTAAGGTACAAAAGACTGCTGGAAAGCCTGAAGCCGGGTGCTAGCTTGGAGGTTACATCCCTTGGCTGCGGCAATATGGTTGATTACTGGTCCTTGAAGCGTGTTCTGCCGGCAAACTGCCGTGTAAGCTATCATGGCGTGGATGTTATTGACTGGGATGACAAATTTGCTGCCTGCAAGGGTGATAAAATTGATTTTTCGCTTCAGTACATTTCTGATTATCTCTATGATTGTGACGAGCTCGAATCCGATGTATATGTTTTCCCCAAGTCCATCAGCGAGATTGATGATGATGAGCTGGAGGCTATCTGCCGGATTATCTCTGAAAAGGGCTTTGCCAAGGACGAGGTACACTTTCTGTTCTCTATGCGTGCTAACCAATATTCATTGGATCGCGATATGGCTAAAACCGATAAGATTTGCGCTGCAATCAGGGCTGCCGGCATGATGCCTGACGGTAAAAGCGGAAGCCTGTATACAGGACCGGATAAGATGATTTATAACTGCGATAGCGATTTTAATATTGACAGGCTGAAAAAGAGCTATGATATGCTTAACAATTTACCCTATATGTGCGACAATTATCATAGCGGCTGTTGCTCCTGCGATTTGTGTGCAGAAAACCGCAATCAGCCGATGCTGAAGACTAAATACATCAGATACCAAATCTTTACATTCAGAAAGGTGGCTTAAAGCCGATGATTATAAGTGCAAGCAGAAGAACCGATATACCGACATATTATTCCGAATGGTTTATGCAGCGCATCAAAGAAGGCTATGTGCTGGCGCGCAATCCGATGAACGCGCATCAGGTGAGCCGCATCAGCCTTAATCCGGAGGTTGTGGACGGCATTGTCTTCTGGACGAAGAACCCGCTGCCGATGCTGGATAAGCTGCCGCTGCTCAAGGATTACATGTACTACTTTCAGTTTACGCTCAACGGCTATGAGCAGGACGTGGAGGCAGGCGTGCCTCCGAAGGATAAGTTCATTGTGCCAGGCTTTCAGCGTCTGAGCGACATGCTGGGGCCGGAGCGCGTTATCTGGCGCTATGATCCGATTTTGCTCAACAATAAATATACCTTTAATTATCATGTGCAGCGCTTTGCGGAGCTGGCTAAGCAGCTGGCGCCGTACACGAAGCAATGCACTATCAGCTTTCTGGATATGTATGCCAAGACCGAACGCAACATGCAAGGGCTGGCAGTGCAGCCGTGGAGCCTGGAAAAAATGGACGCTATGGCGAAGGCGCTGGCAGAAATTGCGCACAGCTACGGCTTGGAGCTGGCGACCTGCGCCGAGGGCATCGAGCTGGATCAATATGGCATTAAGCATGCGCATTGCATCGACGGCGGCCTGTTTGAAAAATTGCTCGGCTGCCCGATGAAGGTGGGCAAGGACAAGAACCAGCGCCAAGAATGCGGTTGCGTGGCAAGCGTCGATATCGGTGCCTACAATACCTGTCGCAATGGCTGCCGTTATTGCTATGCCAACTTTAATAACGCCATGGTGCAGAAAAACAGGCAGCAGCACCACCCGGATTCGGCGCTGCTTTTGGGTGAAGTGGGCGAGGAGGACAGAATTACTGAGCGTAAAATGCAATCCTGTCTGGAGAGACAGCAGGGCCTGTTCGCCTAACCCCCGTCTTCCTCCAAAAAACTGTAATATGCGTTACAATTTTAAGTGAATTTAAAAAATTATGAGAAATTTTTCACAAAAAGCAGGATAAATAGGTAATATCAGCGAAATACTAGTCATAACAAATGCCTGATAAAGGGGGATTTATCATGAAAGAGTACACTGGAGATAAGATTAGAAATGTGGCCATTGTGGGTCATGGTGGAGCAGGAACCACGTCCGTTACCGAAGCCCTGCTGTATCGCAGCGGAGCAATCAGCAGAATGTGCAAGGTTGAAGACGGTGCTACCACCACTGACTATGAACCCGAGGAAATCAAACGTAAGGTCTCCGTTAACGCCACTTTGGCACCTGTTGAATGGCGTGATACCAAGATTAACTTCATCGACACTCCCGGCTTTGCTGACTTCGTTGCCGAGGTTAAAGGAGCTTTTAGAGCAGTAGACAGTGCGTTGATCGTGGTTTGCGCAACCAGCGGTGTACAGGTTGGTACCGAACAATGCTGGAAGCTGGCTGAAGAAGCCGGTTTGCCGCGTATCATTTTTGTCAACAAGATGGATCGTGAGAACGCTGATTTTGATAGCATTTTGGATAACCTGCGTGGTAAGTTCGGTAAGCATGTACTGCCGTTACAGCTGCCTTTGGGCAAGGAGGACAACTTCCAGGGTATTATAGACCTTTACAAAATGAAGGCCTATCGTGCCAACGGTAATGGCTCCGATGAAATAGAGATTCCGGATGAGTATAAAGAGGCTGCTGCTGCTGCCCACGAAAAGATGGTGGAGGCTGCGGTTGAAGCAGATGACGATTGCATGATGCGTTATTTGGAAGGAGAAGAGATTAGCGACGAGGAAATTATGAAATGTCTGATTAAGGGCATTCGTCAGGCTATCATCTATCCTATGCTTTGCGGCAGTGCCTACAAGAACATTGGTCTTGGTCGATTGATGAACGCTATCATCGACTTTACCTATCCGGCAATTTTGAACGACTATATCGTTATGGATAAAGAAACCGGCGAAGAAGAAGTGCGTGACGCCAATGCTCCGATGGCAGCGTTGGTGTTTAAGACAACTTCCGACCCCTTTGTTGGCCGTCTAAGTTATTTCCGTGTATTCTCAGGCTCAATTAAAGCAGATAGCGTAGTTTATAACTCCCGTCGTGAAGAAGAAGAGCGTATTGCTAACATCTTCACAATGCGTGGTAAGACTCAGATTCCTATGAAGCAGGTTCCTGCCGGTGATATCGGTGTAGTTGCCAAGATGCAATATACCTCTACCGGTGACACCCTCTGCGACAAGAATTCTGAGGTTGAATTCCCGCCCATTAACTTCCCGTTGCCGATGTACACCAGAGCAATTTATCCTAAGAAAAAGGGTGATGAGGACAAGATTATGTCTGCTCTGAATCGTCTGATGGATGAAGACCCGACGATTATCGTTACCAAGAACCCTGTTACCAAGGAAACCTTAATCAGCGGTATGGGCGACCAGCACATTGATATAATCATGGAGCGTATGCAGCGTAAATTTGGTGTTGAGGCTATTTTGAAAGCACCGATTATCGAATATCGCGAAACTATTCGTGGCTCTGCCGAGGTAGAAGGCAAGCACAAAAAACAATCCGGTGGACATGGCCAATATGGTCACGTAGTGATCAAGATGGAACCCTTGCCGCCAGGAGGTGGATTTGAGTTTGTAGATAAGATTTTCGGTGGCGCAGTACCTCGCCAATATATCCCCGCTGTTGAAAAGGGTATGCGTGAAGCTATGGAAAAGGGTATCCTTGCAGGCTATCCGGTTGTAGATATGCGTATCACCCTGCTTGATGGTTCGTATCATACTGTCGATTCCTCTGAAATGGCATTTAAAACTGCTTCCAATATCGCCTTCAAGAAGGCCATGGAACAATGCAAGCCAGTGTTGCTTGAGCCTATTTACAGCTTAAACGTAACCTGTGCCGATTCTATGATGGGCGATGTTATCGGCGATTTGAACTCTAAACGCGGTCGCATTCTCGGTATGCAGAGCGTAGAAGATGGCTTGAGCGTAGTTAATGCTCAGGTACCCTATGCAGAGATTTCGGAATATGCCGTAGACCTCCGCGCAATTACCCAAGGTCAAGGAACATTTGAAATGAAGTTTGACCATTACGAAGATGTTCCGCCTAAGATGGCAGAAAAAATTATCGCTGAACATAAGGAAGCATAATTAAAACTGCGACAACTGAATAAAGCGCTAACGGGCCTGCCGCCTGACGTGAGTCAGCCGGCAGGTTTGTTGTTTGTTTGCAGTTAGTATGTGGAGTGGGAAAGTGAAGTTTTTTCTTGATGTGCTGGTATAAACAAAGTATATAAGAAGGCAGGTTTAAATCTCTGCATCTTAATGATTTTAGTAGGCATGGTTACTGCTTAAGGATGAGGTTAATGTAAGTGTCGGACAAGAGGATTGTAGGTTATTTATCTGTATATCAGCTAGTGCTTTTATGATAGACATTTTTTGTTGCTTCCTTTCGTCAAATGATGTAAAATAAAAGAAAACGAAAGGAACGAAAGGTAATGACAAAAGAAACACTTGCGTATGAGAATATCGACAGAGAGTTTAAAGAGCTGTATGTCAGCGATATCAAAAAAACAGTAGTTGCTTTTGCCAATACAGAGGGCGGAATTTTATATATAGGTATAAATGACGCAGGAGAGGTTGTCGGTCTGCAGAATGTAGACGAGGTAATGCAGCAGACAGCCAACACGCTTAAGGACAGCATTGCACCGGATGTTATGCCGTTTGTCAAAATACGTGCAGTTACCAGGGAAGGTAAACAGATTATTGAGGTTGCTGTGCAAAACGGCACGAGCAGATCGTATTATATTCGTGAAAAAGGCTTAAAGCCAAGCGGTGTTTATATCAGGCATGGCAGCAGCAACCAGCAGCTGAGCGATGAAGGCATTCGCCGTATGCTAATAGAGGTTAACGGTAAAAGCTATGAAAGCATGCGCAGTATGCAGCAGGAGCTGACATTTACAGCTCTGCGCAAGCATTTTCGGCAGCGTGAGCTGAAATTGGATGAGGCGCAGCTGCGCACGCTTAAGCTCATCGGTGACGATGGCCTGTACACGAATCTGGCGTTGCTGCTTTCCGAGCAGTGTGAGCATTCACTGAAGGTAGCGGTTTTTCAGGGCAGTACGAGAGCGGTTTTTCGCGACAGACGTGAGTTTACCGGCTCCTTGCTGCAGCAGCTTTACGATGCTTACGCATTTATAGATAATTATAATAAGACTAAGGCAACCTTTCACGGCTTGGAGCGTGTAGATACGCAGGATTATCCTCCTGAGGCTGTGCGCGAGGTGCTGCTGAACTGTCTTGTGCACCGTGATTACAGCTTCAGCGGCAGCACGTTGGTCAATATTTACGATGACCGCATTGAGTTTATCTCTTTGGGAGGACTCGTCACTGGCTTAAAAATGGAAACAATTTTCATCGGCGTATCGCAGACGCGCAATCCTGCGCTGGCTGCCGTGTTCTACCGCTTGCGTTTAATAGAGAGCTTTGGTACGGGGATTGAAAAAATTCAGCAGAGCTATCTGGATACTGCGGCAAGGCCGGAATTTATTGCGGTTTACGGTGGCTTTAAGGTTGTTTTGCCCAATATTAATGAGGTGCAGGCCAAGGAGTTTAGCATCAGCGAAACGCAGGAATGCTATGGCTTTGCGGATGAAAAGGACAAAGTAATGCAACTGGCTGCTATGCAGGGCTATGTTACCCGCAAGCAGGTAGAGGATGCCTTGCAGGTGAAAACAACTAAGGCCTATATGCTTTTGCAGGAGCTGTGTGATGCAGGCAGACTTGCGCCTATCGGCGTAGGGAGAAGCAGAAAGTATATTAGCAGGTGAGCTTAACGCTTTGCGTATTACTGACGGTAGTACGCAGAGCGTTTTTTGTTACAAATCTGTAATCTGCTTTACAAAATCACGGATAAATAAAAAAATCCGCAAGTTTTTGTACAAAGTTGTTGACGAAAGATATCCGCAGTGGTAAACTAGGCACAACTTCAAAAAAACCACAAACCGTTGAGACGGAGATCAAGTCAGCAGATGCGCTTACAGAGAGTCCGGGAGGCTGGGAGCCGGATAGAGATGCAGGCTGATAAATGGACCGTTGAGGGTGCTGTCAAATCGCTTCGGCGAGAGTATTCAGCAACGTAACACCAGCGTTAAGGGTGAGGAGTGTGATGGCACTCTGCGAGAGAGCGTCGCAATGGCGGCGAAACAAGGTGGTACCGCAGGTATAAGTATTTACAGCCTGTCCTTGGAATTGCTTAGAAAAGCTAAGCAGCTTCAGGACAGGCTTTTTTGTATAACAAATCTGTGATAGGCCTTCTCGTAGAATGTTAGTGTAAACTATGGGAGGAATAAAAATGATTAAAGAAGCTATTGTAAAAATCGTCGGCAAAGAGGATTTAACCTATAACGAAGCTTATGACGTAATCAACGAGATTATGAGCGGTGAAACAAGTGCAACGCAGAATGCGGCCTTTCTGGCAGCGCTTTCTACCAAGAGCACTACGGCGGAGACTACCGATGAAATCGTCGGCTGCGCCGCTGCGATGCGTGACCACGCACTGAAATGTGAAACGGGCATGGACATTTTTGAAATCGTCGGTACCGGCGGTGACGGCTCCAACAGCTTCAATATCTCTACAACCTCCGCTCTGGTTGCTGCGGCAGGCGGGATGAAGGTTGCTAAGCATGGCAACCGCGCCGCTTCCTCCAAATGCGGCACCGCGGATTGCCTGGAGGCGCTGGGCGTAAACATTCAGCAGGACCCGAAAAAATGCGTAGAGCTGTTAAAGGAAGCAGGCATGTGCTTCTTCTTCGCACAGAAATACCACACATCGATGAAATATGTAGGACCTATCCGCAAGGAGCTGGGCATCCGCACCGTATTCAACATCCTCGGACCTTTGACTAACCCCGGCAGTCCGAAGATGCAGCTCTTGGGTGTGTATGACGAGTATCTGGTTCAGCCGTTGGCGCAGGTACTGATGAACCTGGGAGTTAAGCGTGGCATGGTGGTTTACGGTCAGGACAGACTGGATGAGATTTCGCTGAGCGCACCTACTACCGTTTGCGAGTTCAAGGACGGCTGGATGAAAAATTACGTTATCAAGCCTGAGGACTTCGGCATGGAGCGCTGTACCAAGGCTGATCTGGTTGGCGGTCTGCCGGAGGAAAATGCTAAGATTACGCGCGACATTCTGGCGGGAGCGCAGGGACCGAAACGCAATGCAGTTTTGCTGAACGCCGGCGCCAGCCTGTACATCGGCGGCAAGGCCGAGAGCTTTGCGGATGGCGTGAAGCTGGCGGCAGAGCTGATTGACAGCGGCAAGGCGCTGCAGACATTGGAAAAGCTGATTGAGCTGAGTAATAAATAAGCTGATTAAAGAGGTTAGATTATGATTTTAGATGAGATTGCGGAATATACCAAGGAGCGTGTGCGGGCGCTCAAAGCGCACAAAAGCCTTTACGCGGTGCGTGATGAGGCAGAGGGCAGACCGCAGGGCAAGGATTTCAGGGCAGCGCTTGCTGCCCCCGGCCTGAGTGTAATCGCCGAGCTGAAGAAGGCATCCCCCTCGAAGGGCGTGATTGCTCCCGATTTTACGGACATCTACCTGCGCAAGGCTGTAGAGTACGAGGCAGGCGGCGCAGCAGCCATCTCCTGCCTGACGGAGCCGAAGTTCTTTCAGGGCAACGACGCTTACCTGCAGGCGGTACGCCAAAGAGTGGAGCTGCCGCTTCTGCGGAAGGATTTCACGCTGGACGAGTACCAGATTTACGAGGCCAAATGCATCGGAGCTGACGCTGTTCTGCTTATCTGCAGCCTGCTGAGTGCGGCGCAGCTGGGCGAATACCTGGCGCAGGCGCAGGAGCTGGGGCTGAGCGCTCTGGTGGAGGCGCACACTGCCGACGAGGTGCAGCAGGCACTGGCGGCAGGAGCGGAAATCATCGGCGTGAACAACCGCAATCTCAAGGATTTCAGCGTGAACCCGCTAAACGGCCTGCGCCTGAGGGATGCGATTCCCGCAAGCAAGATTTTTGTAGCGGAAAGCGGCATTCAATGCGCAGCAGATGCAAGAGCGCTGAAGCAGGCAGGCGTGCAGGCGGTGCTGGTGGGCGAGGCCCTGATGCGCAGTGCAAATGCGGCGGCGATGCTGAAGGAGATGCGTGATGCGTAAGGTAAAGGTTAAAATCTGCGGCCTGAAGCGTGCGCAGGATATAGAGTGCGTCAACAGGCTGCTGCCCGATTATATAGGCTTCGTTTTTGCCAAGACCAAACGCGAGGTGACGGAGCAGCAGGCAGCACAGCTGAAGGCAATGCTTAACCCGCAGATTAAGGCAGTCGGCGTTTTCGTCAACGCCGAGATAGATAAGATTGTACGCTTGGCCAAAAGCAGGACGATAGACATCATCCAGCTGCACGGTGACGAGGATGCGGCCTATTGCGAAAGGCTGCGGCTGCAGACGGAGCTGCCGATTATCAAAGCAGTCCGCGTGAAGGACGCAGGCTCCTTTGAAAATCTGCAAGCTTATCCCTGCGATTACCTGCTCTTTGATACCTATACCAAGGGGCAGTACGGCGGCACCGGTAAGCGTTTTGATTTAGCACTGGTGGCAGATGAAAAAATCAAGAAGCCGTATTTTATCGCAGGTGGTCTTGAGGCAGCGAATGTTGCAGATGTATTGAAAAACAGTAACGCCTTTGCCGTAGATGTAAGCGGTGGTGTAGAAACAGAAGGGTTGAAGGACCCGGAAAAAATTGCCGCATTTATAGCGGAGGTAAGGGGAGATAATGATGACAAAAGGTAGATATGGTATTCACGGCGGTCAATACATGCCGGAAACTTTGATGAACGCAGTACTGGAATTAGAGGCTGCTTATGAAAAATTTAAAAATGATCCCGAATTCAAGGCGGAGCTGGCGCGCCTGTACCGCGAATATGCCAACAGACCGTCCCTGTTGTATTACGCAGAGAAGATGACTAAGGACTTGGGTGGCTGCAAGATTTATTTGAAGCGCGAGGATTTGAACCACACCGGCGCCCACAAAATCAACAACGTATTAGGACAGATTCTGCTGGCGCAGAAGATGGGCAAAAAGCGTGTTATTGCCGAAACCGGCGCAGGCCAGCACGGTGTTGCGACTGCTACCGCAGCGGCGCTGATGAACATGGAATGCGTTGTTTACATGGGCAAGGAGGACTGCGAGCGTCAGGCGCTCAACGTGTTCCGTATGGAGCTTTTAGGTGCGAAGGTTGTGCCTGTAAGCAGCGGCACCGGTACCCTGAAGGATGCAGTAAACGAAGCGCTGCGCGTATGGACCGAACGCGTTGAGGATACCTACTATGTTTTGGGCAGCGTTATGGGCCCGCATCCGTATCCGGAAATTGTGCGTGACTTCCAGAAAATCATCGGCGAGGAAATCAAAGCGCAGATGCTGGAAAAGGAAGGACGCCTGCCTGATGTGCTGGTGGCCTGTGTCGGCGGTGGCTCCAATGCTATGGGCATGTTCTACGACTTCATCGAGGACAAGGACGTGCGCTTAATCGGCGTAGAGGCTGCAGGCCTGGGCGTAGACAATCCCAAGAACGCTGCCACCATGGCAAACGGCAAGCTGGGCATCTTCCACGGTATGAAGAGCTACTTCCTGCAGGATGAATACGGCCAGATTGCTCCGGTTTATTCCATCTCCGCCGGTCTTGATTACCCCGGCATCGGCCCCGAGCATGCTTATCTGCACGACATCGGCCGTGCGGAATATGTTCCTGCTACCGATAAGGAGGCAGTTGACGCCTTCAACTATCTTTCCAAAACAGAAGGAATTATCCCCGCAATCGAAAGTGCGCATGCCGTAGCCTACGCTATGAAGCTGGCACCAACTCTGCCGAAGGATAAGATTATGGTTATAAATATTTCCGGCCGCGGTGATAAGGACGTTGCCGCAATCGCACGTTATATGGGAGTTGATTTACATGAATAGAATACAAAAGGCATTTGACGAAAAGAAAAAGGTATTTATCGGCTTTGTGACCGCTGGCGATCCCAATCTTGCTACAACCAAGGAGCTGGTGAAAGCCATGATTAAGGGCGGTGCAGGCTTAATTGAGTTCGGCATTCCCTTCTCCGACCCCGTGGCTGAGGGCGAGGTTATCCAAAAAGCGGATATGCGTGCGTTGGCTGCAGGCACTACTACCGATAAAATTTTTGATCTCGTAGCGGAGCTTCGCGAGGAAACACAGGTACCGCTGGTATTTTTGACCTATGCTAATCCGATTTATGCCTACGGTGCGGAAAAATTCTTCACCCGCTGCGAAGAAACAGGTGTAGACGGCGTCATCATACCGGATATACCGTACGAGGAGCGCGATGAGATGCGTCCGTTCAGCGAACCGCATCACGTTGCCCTGGTGGCGCTGATTGCGCCTACCTCCAAGGACCGCATCCAGAAAATCGCCGCTATTGCCCAAGGCTATGTATATGTAGTTTCTTCCTTAGGCGTTACCGGTGTGCGCAGCAACATCACTACCGATATCGACGGCATTGTGGCAGAGGTGCGCAAGGCTACCGATATTCCGGTGGCTGTAGGCTTCGGTATCGCTGCTCCCGAGCAGGCGTACAAGATGGCCAAGGCCAGTGACGGCGCTATTGTGGGCAGTGCGATTGAAAAAATCGTGGCTCAATACGGCGAGGCTTCTCCCGAGCACGTTTACGAATACGTCAAGAGTATGTCCGAAGCGGTTGCCAAGGCAGCTGCGGAGGCTTAATTACAAAAGTTTGGGCACAAAAAAACTCCGTTCCTTACTGCACAGGCAGCAGGGAGCGGAGTTTTTCGGTTTAAATTATTGCAGCGGCATGGGCTCAGTGCCACCGTTTACTGCGTCCGGCTGTTCAAAAATGAAGGCAGGGGACGGATAGTAGAATTTGCAGTGCTGGAAGTTGATAACTTCGGTGGAGAAGCGTTTCAGCAGAGCATAGGAAGCGCGCTCTTCGAAATCAATCAGGTTGTCCTTGTTGATATCAGCGTCTTTTACGATTACCAGCAGATAAGCCGGTACTTCCGGTGCATCCTCGGGAACCTGGCTGCGGTCGAGAGGGATGTTCGGAATAATTTCCAGATCACCGATAGGCTGTTGGTTTTCATTGTACAGCATAGCATGATAAACATTTTCGTACAGGGTACGAGCGAGTCTTAAAGAATAAGCTCCGGAACTCATATTATTCACTCCTTAAAAAGATGTTTTTGATGACTCTCGCTTTATCAGAAAAAGCAATAAACATAACGATAATATTGTAACATAGATTACGGAAATAAGCAAAATGAATCTATAATGAAATGATTTCACAGCGATTTATGCAGAAAAGCTGTATTAATAATCACAAAATAGCAAGAATTTTTCACGAAATCTGCATTTTTATGCTAATGTATTCTGTATACATGATGTTTTTATGAATTTTTCAGCAGGATTTTACACAATGTTGACGAATAAGAAGAATAACAATATGTTGCTGCGTGAATTTTATTATCTTAGCACATATGTATATTAAAGGAGGGGAACTCTTATGAAAAAACTCTTGGCTTTTTTACTTGGTATCATGGTTATGGCTACTATGATTGCCGGCTGCGGCGGTGGAGATAAGAAAGATGATAAAAAACCTGCTGCACAAAAATTCATTAACATTGCTACCGGTGGTACCTCCGGTACCTACTTCCCATTAGGCGGTGCTCTTGCTGATATCCTGAATAAAAATATTCCGGGTACCAATGCTTCCGCGCAATCTACCGGCGCTTCCGTAGCTAACGTAAACCTGCTCAGCCAAGGCAAGGTTGAAATCGCATTCATTCAAAATGATATTGCTTACTATGCTGCCAATGGCACTGAAATGTTCAAAGGCAAACAGGTTGCCGGCCTGCAAGGTCTCGCAACTCTGTATCCGGAAACCGTACAGATTGTTACCCTGAAAAAATCCGGTATCAAATCTGTTGCTGATTTCAAAGGCAAACGCATCGCTGTAGGTGCTGCAGGCTCCGGTACCGAAGCTAACGCTCGCCAGATCATGGAAGCATATGGCATTAAATATGATGATATTAAAGTTCAATACCTGTCCTTCGGTGAAGCTGCAAGTGCTTTGAAAGACGGCAACGTTGATGCTGCTTTCGTAACCGCAGGCCATCCGACCGCTGCTATTCAGGATATCGCAACTCAGAACGACGTTGTACTGGTTCCGGTTGATGCTGATAAGGCTGACGCTCTGATTAAACAATATCCGTTCTACACCAAGCTTGTTATCAAAGCTGGCACCTATCCGAAACAAGATGCTGACGTTACCGCAGTAGCAGTAAAATGCATGCTGGCAGTAACCGATAAAATGGATGCAGATACCGCTTATGCAATTGCTAAAGCTCTGTACGGCAACCTTGACCGTATGAAATCTGCTCACTCCGCAGCAAACGCTATCAGCAAAGCAACTGCTAAAGACGGCATGTCCATTAAGCTGAACCCGGGTGCTGAAAAATTCTTTAACGAAAAATAAGGATTTTAAATGATGCCGAACTTCAAAGACCGGAAACCGGCGTTTGCCGGTGGCCGGTCTTTTTTCCCAGTAAAGAATTTAGTAATTATTGTAAGCGTTGTTTTAATGCTTTTGGGGTGGTATAGTACGCGCCTGGTGGTGGCTATTATACCTGAGGGAGCTTCGGGAGCTGTTACTTTTGCCACAGCGGCAGGTGATGAATGGTATATCAGCCTGACGCATTCGGTGGAAAAAACTGCCTGGAATGATTATTTCAGGGTTAACGGCGCAAATAACATGACCATGACGCACACCCGCTTTTCCTCGCTGGGCTGGGGCTATCCGTATTCCGCTGCCGACGGCAAGCTGACGCAGACTGCCGACGGTAAGTTTGATATGGAGATGAACCGTCCCTATAAGGAGGTTGCCCTGCGTATATCAGAGCAGGCAATGCCGCATATTGTCCACAGCGGCGACAGCTACGACCTGATTGCTCTGTACGGGCAGGGGACTGCGGTAACAGTGAAGGTCATGTATCGATATCAGTACTGGCTGGAACGGTACTTTTAGGTTTTATTATATTAAATGAGAGGAGCTGATACCCATGTCTGAAAAAGAAAAGAAAGTAAGAGAGCTTTCAGCAGAAGAGGTATTGCAAAAATTTGACAAGGAATCAGACAAGCGTGAGCTTACAGGTGTGTGGGGTAAAATTATTTCCGCAATCTGTATTCTGTTTGCACTTTTCCAATTATATACAGCCACCTTCGGTGTGCTGGACGCGCATCTGCAGCGCGCTATTCACTTAGCCTTCGGCTTTTTATTGATTTTCCTGCTGTATCCGTCCAGACATTCCTGGTCCCGCAGCAAGATGCATCCCTTTGATGCCTTTCTGGCTCTGCTCAGCGCAGGTACTGCCATGTATCTGGTTGTCAACTATCAGGAGCTGGTGCTGCGTGCCGGCATGAATACGGAAACAGACTTCATCGTCGGCCTTATCGGTACGATTATGGTTTTTGAAGCAGCGCGCCGCGTAGTAGGCTGGCCGATGATTATCGTTGCCTTCTGCTTCATGTTGTACGCCTTCTTCGGTCCTTATATTCCCGGTATTCTGGCGCATCGCGGCGTTGGCGTGCAGGAAATGTTTGACCATCTGTTCTTCACTACCGAGGGTATTTTCGGTACGCCTATGGGTGTATCTTCTACCTTTATTTATCTGTTCATCCTCTTTGGTGCTTACTTGGAAACCACCGGCCTCGGCAAATTCTTCATTGATATTGCCAACGCTATCGCAGGCTGGGCAGCAGGTGGACCGGCGAAGGTTGCCGTACTGTCCTCCGGCCTCATGGGTACTGTTTCCGGCAGCTCCGTTGGTAATGTTGCCGGCACCGGCGCTTTCACAATCCCGATGATGAAAAAGCTCGGTTATCGTCCGGCGTTTGCGGGCGCTGTTGAGGCCGCTGCTTCTACCGGCGGTCAGCTGATGCCTCCTGTAATGGGCGCTGCTGCCTTCCTGATGGCAGAATTTGTAGGCGTTCCGTACTTTGATGTTGTTAAGGCTGCCGTTATCCCGGCAATGCTGTACTACATCGGCGTATGGCTGGGCGTTCACTACGAAGCTAAAAAGTTCGGCCTGAAGGGCACTCCGCGTGACCAGCTGCCGAAGTTCAAGGAACTGTTCATAGAAAAAGGCCATCTGGCTATTCCGTTAATCGTTATCGTTTACCTGCTGGTAAGCGGTTATACTCCTATGCGTGCCGCATTGGCAGCCATCGTGCTGACCATCGTTTGCGCCTGCCTGCGTAAATCCACCCGCATCGGCTTCAAGCAAATCGTCCAAGGCCTCATTGACGGCTCCAAGGGTGTGCTTGGCGTACTGATTGCCTGTGCAACCGCAGGTATCATTATTGGCGTTGTTACCAAAACCGGCGTAGGCCTGAAGATTGCAACCGCTCTGCTGGACTTGGCAGGCGGTAATCTGCTGCCGGCAATGTTCTTTACCATGATCACTTCTCTGATTCTTGGCATGGGCGTTCCGACAACTGCCAACTACGTTATTACTTCTACCATTGCAGCGCCTGCTCTGGTGCAGATGAATGTACCGGTGCTGGCAGCGCACATGTTCGCGTTCTACTTCGGTATCGTTGCCGACGTTACACCGCCTGTTGCCTTGGCTGCTTATGCCGGCGCAGGTATTGCCGGTGCTAACCCGATGCGTACCGGTGTTATCGCTGCTAAGCTGGCGATTGCAGCGTTCATCGTTCCGTACATCTTCGTACTGGCACCTGAGCTGCTGATGATCAACGCAACTCCGTTCACTATCTGCTACAGCGCCTTCACCGCGATTGTAGGTATGTGGGGTGCTTCCATGGCGATGATTGGTTTCTGCAACAATTTGCTGAACATTCCGCAGCGTATTCTGTTCCTCGTTGGCGGTATCTGCATGATTATCCCTGGCGTATTTACCGACGGTATCGGTGTTGCGCTCGTTGCTGTTGCCTATGTATGGCAGCGCATGAACAAGGTTAAGGGTGCGATTCAGCAAGATGGGGAAGACCTGTAAGCCGAAAATTTCATAGCAAGTTTCATAGTCCTGCGTGCATTTAAGATGCTGCGCAGGACTTTTTTGCCTTTTATGATACTAAGCTTTGGGAACTTATTTTGCTTTCGGATAGACAGATTGCCGGTTCCATTCCGCTCCTGTGGGGATGCTTGCCATAAATCACTATATATAATGAAGAAAACCCTCAGACTTTTATGTCCGGGGGCTTTTGTTTTCTATAAAGATGGGCTGCCGCACTTTGTGTATGACAGCCCCTGTGCCATATGATTAGTTCTTAGTATATTTTTGCTTGTATATACTGTTTACTGCTGTACATATGGAAATTGCATCACAAGTCTTTCCTGCAGCACACGGGTTAGGGTGTCGATATTGGCACTCAGCTTTTCGATTCTGCCTTCCATACGGACCAGAAGATACGAGCTGACGAGCATGGGGAAACCATAATCCGCAGCAGCGGAGAGAAGTCTGTCAAATTCCATGAGGATCACTCCTTAGTGTTTTTTTAGCCAACCATCAGTCATCGCCTTTGGCGATGCCAGCTCCCTTTCAGGGAGCATATATGGGTTAGTGGTGATTTTAAGAATTGCGTTTCGCAAGTAGGTTATATCTCCCCTGAAATACTCTTCGAGTATAACACGACCAACATTTTCCGTTAACGGAAAATGGGTCTTAGTATAGCGGAGGTGGCTACGAGCGTAGCGAGTAGACGGAAGGGTTGTTATAATTTAGGCCAGAACTTGGACGTTACGATTGACCACACGAGCTTCAACAGCTTGTACCAAGTCACCGCCGACAGTGTTGAACACGTTGGCAGCGACGATTTTTTGCATGGCTTCGTCGGTTTCGGCTTTGGTGAGGTTTTCTTTGGGGTTGGAGATGGTGATGATTTTGCTGCTGCCTGCAGCGTTTTTAAAGACGAGTTGTAAGGTTTTTTCCATGGGTGATTGCTCCTTTGTGTCATGATGATACAACCCTCAGTCAAAATCACTAACGTGATTTTGCCAGTTCCCTTTCAGGGAGCATATATGGGTTAGTGGTGGTTTTAAGAATTACGTTTCGCAAATAGGTTATATCTCCCCTGAAAGGGGAGGTGGCTACGAGCGTAGCGAGTAGACGGAAGGGTTTTGACGAAAAGCCTTACGCTTCCGCCAGCTCACTCTTCTCGGTCAGCTCAATATCCTTATAAGGCTTCTCCATCAAGCCGCCGAGGGCAGTGCCTGCCTCGTACACCTTGTCCAGTGCAGCGTCGGTCTTGATGCCGTTGAAGTTTTTCGCCTTATACTTGGTAGTGCCGTCGGCACCGGTGCCATCCTCAACGTTGATTACCAGAGAACGTTTCAAAATTTCCTGATTGATTTGTGCCATAGATTAAAACTCCTTTCGATGATGAAAAAAATGATGGGTAGATGAGAGGCTCCCCTAGGGGGGAGCTGTCGCCGTAGGCGACTGAGAGGGGACTGCTGTCATTATGCTTAGCAATTAAACCCCTCTCCGTCATCGCTTCGCGATGCCACCTCTCCCCAAGGAGAGGCTTTTTTGTCGGCGCTAGGCGTTGTGCCCTCACGCCGCCAGCAGCTCAGGCTGCTCCACCTTGGGTTCATGCGGCTGCAGCAGCTTGTCCCTGAGCATACCGTGCAAATACGCCAGAGCCTTTTTACGCAGCAGCACGCCTCCCGGGCGCATGGCCCTCGTTTCCGGCATGCCTTTGAGCATGTACAAATCCCAGCGCATATCGGGATCACCTTGACCGGGACCGTATTGGTCGCGACTGGCTGCTTCGGCATGCGTCAGAACTGTATCGTTATTGATTTCCAGCTCCAGCTCATGACACAGGATAGCGACAACCATCGCCATCTGTTCCACCTGCAGCATCGTGGGTGGATATGCGCCAAACACAGGATTGCATTTGTAGGCAAGGATTGCATCCTTAGCGCAACAGAGAGTGACGCCAATGGAGCGACTGTTGCGACGCCAGGTGTGCGATTTATATTCGCGCAGCATGTTGCAGGTGAGGTAAAGCTCGCCGTGCTCGCCGATGTTGATGTGGTAATCATCAAAAACCTGCTCGTAGGTTCCTGCCGTCCAATGCAGATAGATGTGATTGATACCGCCTTTGGCATTTCTAGCCAAGATTCGCAGCTGTTCATGATTAATTCTGCGGGGATTTGTTACAAGCATATATTAAAAAGCTCCTTTGTATTTTTCCTCCCATGCGCTTACTTACATATCCGGATTCTGCTTTCGGCAAGAGGCGGGAGTGTGTTGTTTTTGCCTCTCACTCTATTAATGGCTTTTTTAGGTCGTTTTACTCACCCCCTAAAGCAAAAAAATTTGCACTGGGGGGTGAGTAAATTGATGTTTTTTAGCCATTAGTATAATGAGTTTTCTTTTTTCTCTCTTTCTTTTTTATAATTTTTTCTTTCTGTCTTTATTTCTTTTGGCTGTGATAAAAACTACTAGCGTAAGCTAGTAGTAACCTTGTTCTTTAGAGTACTACCTAGAGGATAGACGTAAAGTACGGTAGAAGTAGAGCGTAAAAAAAAGCGTCCCGCCCACAGTAGGGCAGAACGCTTGTGATTTAAGCAAGGAGTGATTTTAACTTTTTCAAACCATTAGCACGATGCTTGAAGGCAGTTTTGCTGCTGCAGGCATATTTTTTACAGAATAGCCTGTGATCAAGTTCATTCAGAACAAGCTCATTAACAGCATTAGTCTGTTCTTTGCTCAGCCTTGCTGCCGAAAAAAGCTGGTTAACCTCAGTTCGTTCAAAAACGTTATCCTTGTCGGCAATCTGTGTTTCTTCGCCTTCTTCCTCTGCGTCCAGATAATAGCAATCCTTGACAGATTTCCCGCGCGTAAACTTGTGCAGCAGTCCGTAATGGACATGGTACTGCAAAAGTCCCGGCAGATGCCCGAAGTCGCGTCCGTCATACTTCTTGATTTGCTCTAAAAAGATTAACCAGGCAGTATTGACGCCATCCTCGCCCAAGGCTTCACGCACTTCGTAGCGATAGGCCTCCTTGTAGATTAAGGGCTTAAAGGCTGTACATAATACATTGATGGCCTCGCGGTCACCCTTTTGGGCGCTGTGCACCAGCTCTTTAAATTCTGTGAGAGTGAAGGTTGTTTTTTCCTCCGTGCAGTCCTGCGGTTTGGTGCCTTCCGGCACGCAGCAGATTACCTGTTCGGTATTTTCCTGCTCAGGGCAGTTTTTGGTTGTTATATTGTCCAGTTCCTTTCTGAGGCGGTCGCAATGCCGCGTATGGCAGAATTCTGTGCTGTACTGCATCAAGTCTTGATGGGGCTATTATAGCACAGAAAATTGAAAAAATTCATAAATCAGCAATATACTTCCGATTTTCTTAAAATTATAACTTTATGTACTACTCTAAAGCAAAAGGAGGGTACGTTAATGTTATACGATGAAAACTTATTGGCAAAATGTTGGGGAGAGCAGTTGTGTTCGCTAAGACGGGAGATTGGGATGAACCAGAAGGAGCTGGCGAATAGGGTTGGTATTTCTGAACGCTGGCTATATATGCTCGAAAAGGGTTTTGCCAGTGGCAAGCTCTATACTTATGAATGCCTGATTAAGGAGTTGGGGGAGGATTTTGCGGATGTGCGTAGCAGGGTGATGAAGAATGTGAGGTTGAGGGAGGGGGATAATAAAAAATAATTTCTTGTTTGCATGAGGAATGCTAAGGCCTGTCGAATATAGAAGTATCATATTATGACAGGAGGAAAAAACTATGAATGCTACCTATGGTTATATTCGTGTCAGTAGCAAAGAACAAAATGAAACCCGGCAGCTCATAGAAATGCAAGCGCTTGTAATTCCCCCGGAAAATCTCTTTATAGATAAACAATCTGGAAGGAATTTTTCTAGACCAAACTACCGTAATATGCTTAGAATATTAAATAAAGACGATTTGCTTTATATAAAAAGTATTGACCGATTAGGACGTAATTATAGAGAAATTCTTGAGCAATGGCGCATCCTGACTAAAGAAATAGGTGTTGATATAGTTGTTATAGATATGCCGCTTTTGGATACACGACGAGCTAAGGATTTGTTAGGAACTTTCATCAGTGATATAGTTTTGCAAGTATTATCCTTTGTTGCCGAAAATGAATCTCATAATATCCGCCAACGTCAAGCGGAAGGTATAGCTGCCGCTAAGGCGAGAGGAGTACATTTAGGAAGACCGCGTAAACCATTACCGGATAATTTTCAAGAAGCCTTTAATTCTTGGAGGAATGGAGGAATTACAGGAACAACAGCTGCTGCTATGTGCAAAATGCCTTTATCAACTTTTAGATATAGGGCAATTCTTTATGCGAAAGAAAACGATATTTTGCCGTAAAATTACAAAAAGGTGTACTTTTTAGCAAAAAGCTACACCTCAAAATTATATACTTAATTATACCCTCTTATGCGCTGTAAGTCCATCCTACAGCGTATTTTTTTATTTTATCTAAATAAAACTATAATCTTAAAAATCTACTAAAAAGTACACCTTCATGCAGGGGGTACTGGTTTGGAGATTACAGAGAAAAACAGGAAAAAGATACGATTACTTTCGCTGTTTTCCGGTTGCGGTGGAATGGATATTGGTTTTGAGGGTGACTTTTTCTGCTTGAAAAAATCTATCAATGTTAATAAGCATCCAGAATGGATGGGAGAAGATAGTGGTAATTGGGTTCGTGTTGCGCCTACTATTTTCGATACAGTTTTTGCAAATGATATACGTCCTGATGCAAAAGCTGCATGGGTATCTTATTTTGATAGAAGAAAAGAAGATGCCAATGCTATATATCATCTTGAAAGTATAGTAGACTTGGTTAAAAAGTCGAAAAACGGAATGTCTGTTTTTCCTGATAATATTGAAATTGTTACAGGAGGTTTTCCGTGTCAAGATTTTTCTATTGCTGGCAAGCGTTTAGGTTTTTCTTCTACAAAATCACATAATGGAGAAAAACAAAGTGTAGATGAACCGACTACAGAAAATAGAGGTCATTTATACATGTGGATGCGTGAGGTTATTTCAATTACTGAACCTAAAGTTTTTATAGCTGAAAATGTCAAAGGTTTAACTAATTTAGGGGATGTGAAAAATATCATTGAACATGATTTTTCTGAAGCTGGTCATGGTGGATATCTTGTCGTTCCGGCAAGAGTTTTGTTTGCGCCAGATTATGGCGTTCCACAGTCTAGGGAACGTGTAATTTTCTTTGGATTTAAAAAATCAGCACTTACTCAAAAAGCAAAAGAAGCTTTAGTAAAAACGATTATACCTGTTGAGTATAATCCTTATCCTGAAAAAACACATGGGGATGATTTAATTCCTTTCGTCACTTGTGCTGATGCGTTTATTGACTTGTTGGAACCGGAATTTAGTAATGATTTATCTCAAAATAAATATTCTAAAGCAAAATACATGGGTGTACATTGTCAAGGACAAACGGAAATTAAAATAGACTCGGTCGGTCCGACTATCAGATCTGAACATCATGGAAATATAGAGTATAGGAGATTAAGCCTTGAACATGGTGGAAAATTAAAAGATGAATTGATAGCAGGAAAAGAAGAGCGAAGATTAACTGTGCGTGAATGTGCTAGATTACAGACTTTTCCTGATGATTATCAATTTATTTTAAAAAAGACTGAGTATAATAAGAATGTTTCTGCTAGTGATGCATATAAGATTATAGGAAATGCTGTTCCTTGTTTATTGGCATATAATATTGCCAAAAATCTTGAATCCAAGTGGAAACTGTATTTTAAAGAGGACTAAATAATGTTAGCATCAGAAAATCCAAAACCAGAAGCAATAGCATTTCAAAAATTAATGATTGAAACGAATAATATTCTTAATCAACAGGCTAGATTAAAACATGATTATTTTTCTAAACGAGTAGGAATTCTTCTTGAAGATGACGTAGCAGACGCCTTATGTTATTGCTCTAAGGGTACGCCGTTTGAAGGTACTATAATTAAAGTTTCGGGTCAAAAATTTCCTGATATTATTGCCAATAAACTTTATGGCGTTGAAGTTAAAAGTACTAAAGGTAATCATTGGACATCTACCGGTAGTAGCATACTGGAAACAACTCGAGTACAAGATATTAAGAGAATATACATGACTTTTGGAAAGCTTGGTGGCAATCCGATAGAGTTTATATCGAAACCATATGAAGATTGCTTGTGTGATATCGCTGTAACGCATATGCCTAGATATTTGATTAATATGAAACTACATCCGGGAGAAACTATTTTTGATAAGATGCATATAAGCTACGATGAATTAAGGGAAAAAGATAATCCTATTGCTCCTGTTGCTGAATATTATCGTTCTTTACTGAAACCGGGAGAAAGTCTTTGGTGGGCTGGAGATACTCCTGAGGAAAAGGTTGTTCCTATGAAGTTAACATTATGGAAGGGATTGCCTTTAGATGTAAAGACAAATTTAAAGTCTAAAGCACTTGCGTTTATTCCAGAACTGTTTGGTAATGGCAGTAATAAATATAATAAGCTTATATTTTGGTTAATATCTGAATATGGTGTTGTTTCTCCATCTACTCGCGATATGTTTTCAGCAGGTGGACAAATAAAGGTTTTGGTCAATCGTCAGGAATACACTAATGTTCCTAGAATTATAGGGCATATTGTAGATAACGCTAAGATAATTAATGAAGTGTTAGATACAACGGAGCCTAGAATTTTAAAAACGCATTGGGGTTTTTATGATGATTTGCTTAGTCCTAGAAATAATTGGATTAAATTAGCAACACATTATTCACAGAATAGGATACTGGATAAGTTGTTAAAAGAAATTTTAGAACACTATATTGGTGCCATGGTTATTAATAATGCATTAGAGTTTCCTAAAGGCATTACGCAAATTAAGGAAACAATGGATTATTCTAATTACGGTCGATGATTGATTTGTATTATTATGGACTGTTTAAATCCTTACCAAAGACATAAAGCTATGCTTGCTAACTCTAGCAAGGACACCAAAATAGAAATCCTCCTGCGCAAGGCACTGTGGCACGAGGGCATCCGCTACCGCAAGAATTATAAGGTGTGCAGATGCCATCCGGATATCGTCATTACCAAATACAAAATAGCTGTTTTTTGCGATGGTGAGTTTTGGCATGGTATGCGTGATATTAGTAATTGTACCAAGTTCTGGCACGAAAAAATCAAGCGTAATGTGGAGCGTGACCTCGAAAACACCATCGAACTGCGCGACAACGGCTGGATTGTGCTGCGCTTCTGGGAAACGGAAATAAAAAAGCACCTTGCCGGCTGTGTGGCAGAGGTGCAGCGCTGCATTGACGCAAGACGAAGTGCTGTAAAGAGAAAGTAAAGCTGACGCGAGAAGAAGAAGTGGCGCTGTACGGCGAACATAAAGGACTAAAGGCGTTCTACCCAACTGCGGAAGAACGCCTTTTGCTTAACAGCGAAACGATTATTCGCAAGACGGCTCAGCTTGCAGCGCTTCGACTTGCTCAATCGGGAGAGAAGTAGCCTTGGCGATATCCTGAACGGAAAGTCCCATGCTGAAAAGACGCTTAGCAGTAGCGAGTTTTTCTTTACTTTCACCTTTAGCAAGACCGATAGCTTCACCCTCAGCAAGTCCTATTTCCTTACCTTCGGCAATGCCTTCACGCCTTTCATCTAATAAACGTGCTTCCATAAGCATAAATTCTCGCCTCACTTTCGTATCGAGTTTCAGATAGCTGATTTCATCATCAATCTGCTTGGTGAAATCAGTAGTTACAATGTGGTTGTTTACATAATCATAAAAGCTCTTGATGTCTTTAGAAATATCGCCATGCGTACCTTTGGTGTTCAAAATCATGGTGGTTGCTTCATCGGGAAGCTCTAGCTCCAAATTCTCCAGACAGCGCTTTTTAAAGGTATAGACATAATTACACTGTTCAAAGAAATCAAAAACACAGATAAAAATGATAAATGGCGGTGGCAGCAGGTCATACGGCTGTCCCTTCTGCAGCAAATCAATATCAAGCAGCGCCTGATAATAGCGCGAACGCTTGGGCAGGACGTAGGTGTCCGTATCGGGATTTTTATTGTTTTTCACCTGCATCTCCAGATTATAATGCGTGTTTTTATCATCCGCTACGATTATATCCAGGCGGATGCCACGGCTGGTGTACTCAGGCTCAAGCGTCTTTTCTGCCTCCAGATAGTTGATATCCGCAATTTCTATCTGCAGCAGCTCCTCCAGCAGATGCTTGCAGATGCGCTTGCGCGACATAACATTCTTGAAGATGAAGTCGCTTTGGATAGTCAGGTTTGCAAATTTTGTTGCCAGGTCTTGCATGGTTTTTCTCCTTTCATTTTAACACAGATAAAGTAAAAAATACATAAGCAGCGCAAAAACAAAAAAGAGCAGTACCCTGACGATCAAAAATCGTCAGTTCGTACTACTCTTAGAATGTACCAGATAAAAATAAATGGCCTTGCTTAAGCTTCTGCAGAAAAGGTAAATCTGCAGGATATACTGCTTATTTAATTGTCCGCAGGTAAATGAGCTTGATGCTTATGCTTACTTGCGGTTTTCAAGAACTTAGTTTAAGTTTACTTGAAATACAGGGGAATGTCAAGGGAGGGGGCGTACCTTGCCCGCAGCCGCTTTTTTGCATGCGCTTTACCTCTGCCCCAAAATCATCCGTTTGGCAACAAACTTTTCACAAAAAATATGTATCACTATTTGTCAATAGCCCATATTTAGTGTATAATAAAGTAGAGAGTATGTGTGCGGACACAGTATCAAATTTAATTTCTACATTTGTACGGAAGAATGTAAAATAAAAAATGGAGGTGTATTTTTTTTGGGTAAATTTCAACATAAGGTCCAGATTATCCCGCTTGGTGGTTTGGGCGAAATTGGTAAAAATATGACGGTATTCCGTTACGGGGACGACATGATCCTGATTGATGCAGGCCTGATGTTCCCTGAAGACGATATGCTCGGCATTGACTTGGTTATTCCCGATATTACATATTTGGTTGAGAATAAAGATAAAATTAAGGGTATCTTTCTGACACATGGTCACGAGGACCATATCGGTGCGCTGCCCTATGTTATGAAACAAATTGATTGTCCCGTTTATGGTACCGCACTTACTCTGGGTATTTTACAAGGCCGCTTAAAGGAAAATGGTGTAGGCAACGAAAACCTGCACGTAGTAAAACCCGGTGACAAGATTAACGCCGGTGCCTTTAAGCTCGATTTCATCCGCGTAAACCACAGCATTCCCGACGCTGTTGCTATCGCGATTACTACTCCTATCGGTGTTATTATCCACACCGGTGACTTCAAAATCGACCACACTCCTGTTGACGGACAGGTTATGGAATTCAATAAATTTGCTGAATACGGCGACCGCGGTGTACTGTGCCTGCTGGCAGACAGCACCAACGCCGAGCGCCCGGGCTTCACTCCCAGCGAAAAAATGGTTGGCCAGACCTTTGACGAGGAGTTCCGCTATGCTAAGCACCGTATTATCGTAGCAACCTTCTCCTCTAACGTACATCGTATCCAGCAGGTTGTTGATACTGCTGTGAAGTATGGCCGTAAGGTAGCAGTTATCGGCCGCAGCATGGTGAATGTTGTAAATATCGCCAAGGAGCTTGGTTACTTAAAGGTTCCCGAGGGCGTTTTGATTGATATTGACGAAACTCATAACTATACGCCGGAAAAGGTTGTTATTATCACCACCGGCAGTCAGGGCGAGCCGATGAGCGCGCTTACCCGTATGGCTATGAATGACCATAAAAAGGTTGATATTATGCCCGGTGATACAGTAATTATTTCTGCTACACCGATTCCGGGCAACGAAAAGCTTGTTTCCCGTACTATCGACCATCTGTACAAGCTGGGTGCGGACGTTATTTATGAAAAGAGCAACGGCGTCCACGTTTCAGGCCACGCCAGCCAGGAGGAAATCAAGATGATGCACAATCTGGTGCGTCCGCGTTTCTTTATGCCTGTGCATGGTGAATACCGTCACCTGGTTAAGCATGCTAACCTGGCAAAATCCCTCGGCATGCCGGCGGACCACATTGTTATCGGTGAAAACGGCAGCGTTATCGAGCTGACCAAGAGCAGCATTACCATTAACGGCAAGGTGCCTGCAGGCAAGGTGCTGGTTGACGGCCTGGGTGTCGGCGACGTTGGCAACATTGTACTGCGCGACCGCCGTCAGCTTTCTCAGGACGGTATCATGATTGTTGTCGTAACCATCGACAAGGAATCCTGCCATGTGGTTTCCGGTCCGGATATCGTTTCCCGCGGCTTTGTTTATGTACGCGAGGCCGAGGACCTGATGGATGAAGCACGCGATAAGGTGCAGGCTGCCTTGGACCGCTGCGAGGAAAACAATGTTTCCGAATGGTCGGCAATCAAGTCTACTGTCCGTGATTCTCTGGGACGCTTCCTGTTTGAAAGAACCCGCCGCCGTCCGATGATTCTGCCGATTATCATGGAAATCTGATAGTTTTCAGTGATTAGTTATTAGTGGCTAGTGAATAGTGAATAGTTTTTGGTGAGCGGTTGTCAGCAGTCAGCTGATATAGGATGACTGCCGGCAGCTGCGATTTTAGGAGTTGTCTTATCTTGCGCAAGGAAAGAAGAAGGAAGCAACAGAATAGAAGCTACTCGCGCCCTGTCGGCGTTGTCTGCCTGCTTATGGGTCTGCTGTTTGCAGCCGCTCTTCTTATGACGGCTGAGGACGATGTGATGCATTATGCTTATCTGGTGGAGCAGAATCTGCTGGGTAAGGGTATCTTTCTGCTGCCTTTGGCTTTCTTTGCTGCGTCCTGGCAGCTGCTTAGAGGACAATTTGGTGTTTTTAACAAGAGAACATTAATTTTTACTTTGGTGACGCTGTGCCTTACCGGCACAGCTCATCATGTTTTTGTACCTGTTGGCTCTGAGCTGGAGCCTTCGCTGATAGCGGAGGGCGGCGGTCTTATAGGCGGCCTTTTGCTGAAGCTGCTGCGTTCCTTTGCCGGTGATGTGACGGTTTACGTCATTCTGGCTTTAGGCTGGCTGTGGCTGCTTGGCTTGGTGCTGCCGCTGCGCAAATGGTGGGAGCTGTGGCAGGATTACCTGACCTCCGATGAGATTACGCTGGTGCGCCCCGACGACAAGGTGAGTGAGGAGCGTGTGCATCCGGAGCCTGCGGTAAGAACCGTGTTCAAGCGCAAGAGTGCCGCGTTTCAACAGCATGCCGCTCCTGCGGATAACGTTATCAGCAACTATACCAGCCCCGAGTTTGATGCCTTCAACGAGGGCGTGCAGAAGAAAAGTGCCTTCAGAAGCATTTTGGGCTTTACGAAAAACAAGAGCGTTTACGAAAAATCTCCTTTAAAAGAGGAAATAGAGCGTGACCCGGTGCAGCTGCCAGAATGGGAGCAGTCCAAACCCGAGGTCATTGTAAGACCGATTATCAATTATGACGATGATTACGAGCCGGACAGCCGCTTCCTGGATGATGCCGAGCCGCCGGCGGCCGAACCTGAGCCTGAGCCGGAGCGTCCTGCTTCCGTAATCCGCAATACCTATCGCGAGGAGCAGGCACCTGCGTTTGCTGAGCCTGTTAAGGCGGAGCCGCAGCCTGAGCCTGAACCGGAGAAGCCGGCCGTAACGATTTTTGACAGCGCAGATAAAATTGCCGCAGCGGCGCCTGCTCAGCAGACCGCAGCAGCATATGAGCCTGAAGCGCAGGCCGCGAGCAGCTATCAGCTGCCCCCGCTTGAGCTTCTGGATACGCCGAAGGTCAGTGACCCGTCCACCTATCAGAAGGACATCATGGACCAATGTGCGGTGCTGGAGCAGACTTTGGCAGACTTCAAGGTGCGCGCCAGAGTTGTTGCCGTAACGCGCGGACCGTCGGTTACCCGCTTTGAGCTGGAGCCTGCGGCAGGCGTCAAGGTAAGCTCGGTGGTGAACCTTGCGGATGATATTGCCCTGCGTCTGGCTGCGCCCGGTGTGCGTATCGAGGCGCCGATTCCCGGCAAATCCGCCATCGGCATCGAAGCGCCGAATACGAAGAACGATCCAGTGTGCTTCCGTGAGGTTGTGGAGGCAGGCAGTGTACGCAATGCCAATGAGCATCTGTGCATCGGTCTGGGCAAGGATATCAGCGGTGATATTATTTCCGCCGACCTTGCGAAAATGCCGCACCTTCTGGTAGCAGGCTCCACAGGCTCCGGTAAATCGGTGTGCATCAATACGATTATCGCCGGTCTTTTGTACCGTGCTACCCCGGACGAGGTTAAACTGATTCTTGTCGACCCTAAGGTCGTAGAATTGTCTAATTACAATGGTATTCCGCATCTGCTGACACCTGTTGTCACCGAGCCGAAAAAGGCAGCCAGCGCGCTGCACTGGGCGGTAGCGGAAATGGAGCGCCGTTATAAGGCGTTTGCCGACAGCCGTGTGCGTGACATCAAAACCTATAACGCACAGGCCGCCGAAAAGATGCCTTATATCGTAATCATCATCGACGAGTTGTCCGACCTGATGATGGTAGCCAAGGTTGATGTGGAGGATGCCATCCTGCGTCTGGCACAGAAGGCCCGCGCTGCCGGTATCCATCTGATTCTGGCAACCCAGCGCCCGTCCGTAGATGTTATTACAGGCATCGTCAAGGCGAATATTCCTTCACGTATTGCTTTCGCCGTATCCTCGCAGACAGATTCGCGCACCATTATTGATATGGGCGGTGCCGAAAAGCTGCTGGGCAAGGGCGATATGCTATTTTACCCCATGGGCTACAACAAGCCCGTGCGTGTGCAGGGTGCCTTCGTCAGCGATGATGAGCTGAATAAAATAGTAGATTTCATTATCAAGCAGTCCATTCCTGTAAATTACAGTGAAGAGGTAACAGAGCAGGAGCTGGAATGTGATAATAAAGGCCATAATGCCGAGGATGCAGGCTCCAATGCGCCTGCAGAGGATGAGCTTTTTGAGGATGCCCTGAGCCTTGTGCTGGACATGGGGCAGGCATCAAGCTCCATGCTGCAGCGACGCTTCCGCATAGGCTATACGCGTGCGGCGCGTCTGGTAGATACCATGGAGGAGCTGGGCATTGTCGGTCAATCTGTAGGCAGCAAGCCACGAGAGGTTATAATGTCGCGTAAGGAAGCAGAGGAACGCTTCCTGCGCCGTGAATAAGCGGAGGTGCAGGCGAAATGGATGATAAGGAAAAGACTGTCGGCGCAATTTTGAAAGAAGCAAGACTGGCTAAGGGTATCTCTCTTGCTGATGCCGAAAAGGCTACCAGTATCCGCAGCCGTTATCTGCAGGCTGTAGAAAATGACGAATATGACAAAACTCCGGGCGAGGTTTTCCTGAAGGGAATAATCCGCAACTACGGTAATTATCTGGGACTGAACGGTCCGGAGCTTGTTAATGAATATAAAGCAAGTGCTGCCGGCATGGCGGCAGAGGCTGTACGCAGCCAGGGTATCCGCGAGGTGGAAAAGGTCCGCCTCAACATCCAGCTGAAGGATAAGCGTGATATCGGCAGCGGTACAGGCCGCTTTGAAATGCCGGGTTTGCCGAAGCTGCCGATGAAGCAGTGTCTGGCAGGCATAGCAGCGGTAGCGGTGCTTACCGCAGGCTATTTTGCTATTCCGGCTACCATTAACTATTTTAAAAATATGCCTAAGGAAGAGGCCAAGCAGACCGAGCAGGTTAAGCCTGAAGCTAAAGCACCCGCAGTGCTGGACAAGGTTACTGTTGACCTGGAGGCCGAGGGTGACTGCTGGCTGGAGGCAAGTGCCGACGGCAAGGAGCTTTTTGCCGGCATTCTGCATGCTAAGGAAAGCAAGCATTTCGAGGCTAAGGATAAGCTGATTGTCAAATATGGCAATATCGGCGTTGTACGCATTAAGGTGAACGGCGAGGCTGTTGACCTGAAGGGCGAGCATGGCGTGGCTGTCAAGACCTATCTGCGCAACGCTCCCGCACAGCCTGCAGCCGCAGCTAAGGCAGAGGAGGCTGCACCGCAGTCCGAGCCTGAAGCCAAGGCCGCACCTGCTGCCGCAGTAGAGGAAGCACCGCAGCCCGCTGCAGCCGCACCTGCGCCGCAGGCAGAGGAAC
>ERZ791619.228-NODE-228-length-38135-cov-4.09031_pt1 | contig 38135 bp, 32 predicted proteins | sample MGYA00510271_ERZ791619 | MGnify/ENA primary metagenome ERZ791619 (study PRJEB30046, sample SAMN00715209) | human gut metagenome | study: EMG produced TPA metagenomics assembly of the A metagenome-wide association study of gut microbiota in type 2...
TCCGAACGTATTGTCAACGATCTTGCCATAGACAAAGTAGCCGATGATCAGGAGCGCCAGACAGAGTAAGAAACTAATCATACCAGAAACCTCCTTTTATTGTCCGTGCCCGGAGCCCCATTCTGCCCCGTCACGGCCATTCCTTGGCCCTATGTTAACACAATCTTCATAAATCTGGTAATATCCTTCCAGAATGGCCCTTATATCAAAAACTATATAAGTCAGTCCTTCCCGGGAATTCCGGAAAAGATTTTTTAACGTATCCTCGGCAAAACTTCTTTGCCGAAATCGTTTCAGCGGGTGTTTTTCCGTTTTCAGTGCACCCTGCCAAACTTTTTGGCACATTTTTGTGCACCTTGTCTGCATTCCTGTTCTTTTTGCCGCAATTCGTCGTTTCTCTGCACAAGCAAAAGCCGCCTGCCGGACGGCCCGGCAGGCGGCTTTTGCGGTTGTGAATGGGTATCGGGATGGATGAAGAGGGGGAAATGTCAATTATGCAGTCTTTTTCACTGTCTGCTTTTTGGTTGCATAGATGAACAGCGCCAGCATAGCGATCGCAAAGAGGATGCCCACCGGGTAAGCAACTGCGGTGTTATAGACGGCAGCGCCCTCAGCAGTCTTATGGTTCAGCAGGCCGCCCAGGCACTCGGGAGCCAGCACGAAGTAAGTAGCGGACACAGCGCTCATAAAGGTGGCGGGCACTGCGGTGATCCAGTAGTTCTTTTTCTCCTTGAACAGGTACATGGAAGCGGCCCACAGAACGATCATGGCCAGCGTCTGGTTGGTCCAGCTGAAGTAACGCCAGATCACAGTGTAGTTGATGAAGCCCAGTGCATTGCCGATGCCCAGGAAAGCGCCCACGCCCAGCACGGGGATGCAGAGCTTCAGGCGGTTGCCGTAGCTGTCCTGATCGATCTTGAACCAGTCGGCCAAGGTCAGGCGGGCAGAACGGAAGGCGGTATCGCCGGAGGTGATGGGGCAGACGACCACGCCGATCATGGCCAGTGCGATGCCCACGCCGCCCATGGTCTTGGAGCAGACATCATAGATGGCCTTGGACTGACCCATTGCCAGTGCCTGTGCCAGACCGGTGTTCAGGCCATCAGTGACCTCGTACAGAGAGCAGCCTGCAGCGGCCCAGATCAGGGCAATGACACCCTCGCAGACCATAGCACCGTAGAACACAAAGTGACCCTGCTTCTCACTCTTCATGCAGCGGGCCATCAGAGGCGACTGGGTGGAGTGGAAGCCGGAGATCGCGCCGCAGGCAACCGTGATGAACATGAAGCTCCAGATGGGCGTACCCGACGGGTGCATGCTGCCAAAGTGATCCCAGATCTCAGGGATGGTATAAGCCGGGTTGGTGAAGATGCCAAAGATGACACCGATGGCCATGATGATGAGGCAGATGCCGAACACGGGGTAGATCTTGCCGATGACCGCATCAATGGAGATAAAGGTCGCGATGAAGTAGTAGGTCAGAATGATGACCAGCCAGAACAGCAGCGAGGTCATCACGCCGGATGCGCCGCTCTGGCTGCACAGCTCAACGATCAGACCGGCAGGGCCGACGGCGAACACGGTGCCCACCATGATCAGCAGCACAACAGAGAACACACGCATGATGTTCTGCATCACGGGGCCAAGGTACTTGCCGGTGACCTCTGCGATGGAAGCGCCGTCGTTGCGCTCGCTCATCATGCCGGAGAAGTAGTCATGCACGCCGCCGGCAAAGATGGTGCCGAAGGTGATCCACAGGAACACCACGGGGCCCCACAGAGCACCCTGCATGGCACCAAAGATGGGGCCAAGGCCCGCAATGTTCAGCAGCTGGACGAGGAACAGCTTCCACTGGGGCATCACGACATAGTCCACGCCGTCATTGATGCGCACAGCAGGCGTTTCACGGTCGTCCGGGCCGAAGGTATTGTCCACGATCTTGCCATAGACGAAGTATCCGCCCACCAGGATCGCAAGACAGAGCAGAAAACTAATCATACCAGAAACCTCCTTTTTGCCCCTGCCGGCCGCGGCCCCATTCTGCCGCATACCCGGGGCTCTTTTCTGGCCTCATGGTAGCACACTTTTTTCCAGTGGAGAAATATCTTTCCGGCATGGGGCCATATGGTTTCCGATATAGCTGCAAAGAATTTTTGCCGCTTTTCCGTTTATTTTTTGACCATTTATCAGCAAAAATAAAACCGGGCGCTCATTTTCGACCGGTTTTGCATCCATTTATTGGTTTTTCTGTCAATTTCGAAGGGAGCAACCTTTGCCGTGCCTTAGCCGGAAAGCCCCTTTATTTCACGGTGGAAGCCGCTTCCTTGTGGAGCAGATCCACAAAGGCCTGCTCCTCGGGGCGCAGGTGGCCCTTGTCCGGGTAGACCAGCACATCCCGCATCTGCTGGCGCTGGGCCGGGCACTTCTTCAGCACCAGATGGTACTGCTCCAGTGCCCTGCGGGGCATGGGCGATGCCCACATGTAGGCCGTGGGCAGCCGCTGCAGGATCGAGAACTGGCTGCACCGCTCATACACATGGATACGGCGTTCCGGGTTGACATGCCAGCGCACACCGTCGCCGCCCTCCTCGCCGGGCAGCTGGAAATCATCGTGGAGGATCTCCATATACTTGTCCAGCTCAGCCAGGTCGCGGATCTCCTTCCGGGCCAGCGGGCCGTCCCGGTTGGTCAGCAGACTGTATTCAAAATCCATAATGGGTTCCATTTTCAGGCCCCGCCGGGCGCAGTAATGGGTATAGTGCTCGTCATCCTCCACGGCGTACCGCAGCAGAGCCAGATGATACCCCTGCCGCAGGACATGATCCAGTGCCTCCATGGAGCCGCCCTCCCGGATGTGGATGTGGAGCCGCTCAATGGATGCTGCCCGCTCCAGATAATCCACCGCCGCATAGGAGGCATAGGTGGCGTGGGGGATCATTACCCGCAGTTCGGCGCAGCGCTCCTGCTCCTCCTGCACGCTCTGGTCCAGCCGATCCACCTCCCGCAGCACCCGCTCGGCCTGCTCGATAAAATGCCGCCCCTGCTCCGTGGGGATCATGCCGGTGGATGACCGCTCAAAAATGCGGAGATGGTATTCTTCTTCCAGATTTTTCAGCGCCTTGCTCACGTTGGGCTGAGCGGCATACAGCCGCTTTGCCGCCGCACTCACAGATCCGCATTCCATGATGGCGACGAGATACCGCAGTTCTGTAATGTTCAACTTTTTCTCTCCTTTTGGCGTTTTTATCCCTTGCGCCTAGTTTATCAGGCGGCACACGGGGCTGTCAAGCGTTGACGGGGCCCCGCTGCCGTTTTATAATGTAAGAAACAATCTGCCCGAAAGAGGTCGAAGAGGATGGAAGAAAAAAACTACCACGTTCTGCGCATTGAGGAGCAGCTTTATGGCTGCGAGGAGCTGCCCGAGGGCCAGCCCGTGCTCTGTGATGTCCTGCTGGAGGCTGCCGACGGCACGCAGCGGGTTCTCCCCTACCCGGATGCCGAGCTGACCCGGCTGGACATCAACGAGGGCAGCACCGTCACCCTGCGGGATCACAGGCTGATCAAGGCGGCGCACAAGGTCTATTTCACCCGCCACGGCGAGACCGTGTGGAACGTGGAAAACAAGATCTGCGGCATGACCGACAGCCCCCTGACCGAAAAAGGCCGCGCCCAGGCCCGGGAGCTGGGCGATAAGCTCCGGACCAGCGGCCTCCGCATCGATGAGATCCTGTACTCTCCCCTGTCCCGCGCCGCCGACACCGCCCGGGCCATTGCAGAGGCCACCGGCATTCCTGCCCGGTGTGAGCCCCGGCTCCGGGAGCAGTGCTTTGGCCGCTACGAGGGCACGCCCCGGGACGGCGAAGAGTTCCGTATCTCCAAGACCCACTTTGCCGACCGCTACTCCGGCGGCGAGAGCATGATGCAGCTGGCCCAGCGCATCTACAATCTGCTGGACGAGCTCCGGGCCGACACCGATAAGACCTACCTGCTGGTGGCCCACAACGGCATTGCCCGGGTGGTGCAGTCCTATTTTTACGATATGACCAACGAGGAGTACGCGGCGGCAGGCATCAAAAACTGCGAGTTCGTGGAATTTACATTCTGAAAACAGAAAGGACCCGCCGTGGGTCCTTTCTGTGTTTGCAGTTATTCTGCCTTGCGGTAATGGAACTGCCGGTCTCTGATGATGAACAGGCCGATGCTGACCAGCAGAGCGGCCAGCTCAGCGGCGGTCACAGCCAGCCAGATGCCATCAATGCCCAGCAGGAGCGGCAGCAGCAGAACCGCCGCCACCTGGAACAGCAGGGTGCGCAGGAACGAGATGAGCGCACTGGTCACACCGTCGCCCAGGGCCGTGAAGAAGGAGGACGCATAGACGTTGAACCCCATGATAAGGAAGCTCAGGCCATAGAGCCGGAAGGCCCGGGTGGTCAGAACGAGCAGGTTTTCATCATAGCCCACAAAGAAGCGGGCCACATGGGGGATGATGAACATGGAGCCGATGGTCATTCCCACCGCAACCACGCCGATGAGCTTCAGGCTCTTGCGGTAGAGGTTGTTGACCTCTTTGCGGTTATTGGCACCGTAGTGGTAGCTGACGATGGGCGCACTGCCCACGGCATAGCCCACAAACACCGCCACGAACAGGAAGGATGCGTACATGATCACACCATAGGCGGCCACGCCATCCTCGCCCGCAAAGCGGAGCAGCTGATAGTTGTACAGGATGTTCACCAGCGACATGGAAAGGTTGGTCATCAGCTCAGAGGAACCGTTCACACAGGCTTTCAGCAGCACACCGCCCTCAAACTGCGTGCGGCAGAGGTGGAGCAGGCTGGTGTTTTTCCGGTTGAGGAAGTAGAACACCGGCAGCAGGCCGCCCACCACCTGGCTGAGCATGGTGGCAATGGCGGCACCCTCCACGCTCCAGTGCAGGATGCCCACCAGCAGCACGTCCAGCACCATGTTGGTGCAGCCCGCGCCCACCGTGAAATAAAAGCCCAGATGCGGCTTTTCGGCGGTGACAAAAAAGCTCTGGAACATATTCTGCAGGATAAAGGTGGGCAGGCTGAGCATCAGCACCCGGCCATAGCGCAGGGCGTAGTCCAGCATCTCGCCTTCGGCACCCAGCATCAGGGCCACCGGCCGGAGCAGCAGCATCCCCAGCACGGACAGCACGATGCCAGCGATCAGCGCCGTTGACATGAACAGGCTGAAGTAGCGGTCAGCTTTTGCATTGTCGCCCTCGCCCAGCGTGATGCCCACAATGGCGCTGCCGCCGGTGCCCAGCATAAAGCCCACAGTACCCACCAGCATGGGCACGGGCATGATGAGGTTGACTGCCGCAAAGGCCGTTTTGCCCACAAAGTTCGAGACGCACAGGCCGTCCACGATGCCGTAAATGGAGGTGAACAGCATGGTGCCGATACAGGGCAGCACAAAACGGATCAGCCGTGAATAATCAAAGTGATCCGAAAGTTGAATTTTCTGTTTTGACATGGATTCTCCTTTTTGCAGGGGTGGATCACATCATCCCGCCGGGCCGCCAGCCGGTGCAGTAGCGGGCGTAATCGCGGTCGGCCTGTTTGACGTAAAGGAGGAACTGTTCCCTGCCTTCCTTGTCCGTGACCTGACGGACTTTGGTGGGCAGGCTCTGGCGCTGAAGCAGCTCCAGCTCATCGTTGAGCTCTTCCTCGGTATCAAAGGCATCCAGCTTGGTCCAGTGGGTGGCAAAGAGCCAGATGTTTGCAAGGGTGTTATTCATATTCAGTCTCCTTTTCCGGGGCATCGGCAAGGGTGCCGGCCCGGTAGAACGGCGCAATGGCGTTGGCATCGCCGTGGCGCACGATGGAATAGGTAATGTCGCAGTAGGGCTGGATAGCGGTGCTCTTTTCCACGGTGGAGATGAGCAGCACCTGCAGCTGCAGGCGGCGGAACAGCTCCATCATGGGGCGGATGCGGTCGCTGGTCATCTTGCTGAAGGCCTCGTCCAGCAGGACAAGGCGGATGCTGTTCTCGCTCTTCTGGTAGATCTGCAGCAGGCTGGCGCAGATGGCCACATAGAAGGGAGCCTGATTCTCGCCGCCGGAGGAATCGCGGCTGACGCGGGAAAGATAAGCCTGCTGGCCCGAGACGGTGTTGGTCACCTTGATGTCATAGTCCAGATAGGTGCGGTAGTCCACATAATCCGAGAGGGTGGCACCGGAGGCGGTGCGGCCCTCCTGCCGGGCGCGGGTGTTCTCGTCCACATCAGCCATGATCTTTTCCATCAGCGCGTCCACCTGCCGCTCGTAGACGGGGTCGGCGGTGGCGGCAAGGTTGTCCAGCGAGTCGCCATCGGTCATCTGCTGGTTGCCCTTGTCCACAATGACCTGATAGAAGGCGGCCAGCTGGGGGTCACGGCTGGGCTCCAGCTCAAAGCGGTAGACTTCCTCGCCGTAGGTCAGCTGCTCCATCACCTTGTTCAGCTCCCGGAACTGGCGGCGGGCGTTGAAGATATCATCCTTCATGCGGAACAAAATGTCCTTGCGGAAGCGGTCCTTGCAGTCCCGCTGCGCCTGTTCCAGACGGGCGGCGTAGCGTTCCAAGTCGATGCGCACAAGGCTGTCGTGCTGGGCGCGGTACTGCTCCACCCCGGCCAGACCCAGCGGATAATCGCAGACGTAGTGCTCGTTGTAATCCCTCTGGGCGGGTTCCAACGTGGAAGTGAGATAAGCTCGCAGGGCATCGTCCAGCCTGGTCTGTGCCTTTTCGGCAGTCTGTGCGGCGGCACGGGCCGTGCGCCCGCCCGTCATCAGGCCCTTTTTGCGTTCCTGTGCCAGAGGCTCCAGCAGCGGATGCTGTGCAAAGAATGCCTCTGCCGCCTCCCGGCTCTGTGCGGCGGTCTCCACCGCCTTACCCTGCTCTGCCTCACAGGATGCGATCTGCTTTTCGCAGACGCGGATATCGCCGCCCACCTGCTCCACGGCCTTGCGGGCAGTCTCCCACGCAGCTTCCCGGGCTTCTTCCTCGCGGTAGAGCTGCTGCAGCATGGGGTTCTCGCGGCAGTCCGCCAGCTTCTGCTCCTGCGCGGCGTAGTCGGCACGGGCAGCATCCAGCGCGGCCCGGCTGGCCCAGAGTTCGGCCAGCTGTTCCAGCGCATGGCTCCGCAGGACGTTCTGGTACTGGTCGTAGGCAGATTTCAGGGTCTTTTCGGTCTGGGCGGCTTCGCGGCATCGGTCGGCCCGGGCGGCAAGCTGTGCTTCCAGCGCTTCGGCACGTTCCCTGCGGGCATCCAGGCCGATATAGCGCTGGGGCCTGCGCAGGCGTTCCAGCCGGAAGGGATGGTGGCGCAGCAGGTCCCGGGTGGCGCTGTCGGGGAAATGCTCCAGCGTGTCGGGGGTGTCGCAGCAGACGATGCGGCGCAGGATGGTGTCCGCATACTGTGCGGCCAGCGGGTTTTCGCTGGTGACCTGGGCGGCAAGGCTGTCGGCGGGGGCCGTCTCCGCATGGCGGTCCGCCTTGCGGATGCCCGGGGTATCCAGCAGGCTGATGGGCCCCACCCGGTCGCCCAGCGCCACAAAGGCGCTCTTGGCGGCGGCATAATGGGCAGGCGGCACAAGGATATCGAACCGGCGGTCGCCCAGGCAGGCTTCCACACAGTCCTGCCAGCTCTCGTCGGCCACGGTCAGCAGCTCACAGAAGATCTTTGCATCCGCTGTCATGCCGCGGCTTTTCAGCTCGGCGTTCACGGCATCCCGCACTTTGGTGGCGGCATCGCCGTGGGGGTAGACCCACTTGCCGCCGGACACGGCATTCAGCTCGGCCCGCAGGGCCTCCTGCTCTTTTGCCAGATCCGCCGAAACCTGCCGGGCAGCGAAATACTGCTCTTCCAGCGGCTTTTCGATGCGGGCCAGCGCCTCGGTCAGGGCGGGGAGATGTTCCGCTGTCAGGCGCTGGGGCCAGAGCTCCTTCTCCACCGCAAAGCCGCTGCGGTTCAGCTGGGTCAGCAGGCCGGTGATGGTATCTGCAGTCGCTTCCAGACCGTTCCTTGTCCGGGCCGCTGCATCCAGCGCGCTCTTTTTCCGGGCCAGCTCCTCGGTCAGGGCATCCAGCGCCCGGCCCGCGCCGCTGTCACCGGCCGCTCCGTGGGCCGCCAGATAGGCCCGGCGGGCTTCGGCTTCGGCGTTCTTGGCGGCCTCGTATTTTGCGTTCAGGTCGGCCAGCTGGCGGCGGCCTGCATCCAGATGGCTCTGCCAGGAGGCATCCTCACCGGCATCCGCTTCGGCGCAGGCCAGCAGGGCCGCGCCCCGGTTGACAAGGGCATCCGTTTCTTTGGCAGCAGCTTCCCGGCCATACGCCACGATCTGTTCCAGCGCGGCGGCACGGGTCTGGGCCTCGGCCAGAACGGCGTGGAGGTTTTCCAGCTCCACCCGGTCGCCCTGCAGCGCTTCCAGATCCAGCTCCGGTTGGGGCAGGATGTACTGGTACAGGAACTCCCGGAAGTTGGGGATCTCGTCCATGCTGGTGCCCATCTGGAACACTTCGTTGAACTTTTTGCCCAGCGGGCTGGAGGCGCGGCCAATGCCCAGGGCACGGCAGATGCGGTCCCGGGCCTCGCTGGGGCTGCGGGTGTAGGACAGGCGGCCCACGGCGGGTTTGAAGTCCTCCTTGGCGCTGGGGGCACCGGTGCGCGGATCAAGGAAGGGCAGCTTTTCCAGCGTGATGCCGTCCTCGGAGATGTACCAGGTCTGGTCGCCGGGGTGGAGCTCCTGCATGGGGCCCTCGGATTCCACCCGGACAGCGATGACGAAGCTGGTCCGCTTGACGGTATCCCAGAACTCGGCACCGATGTATGCCACCGTGCGGCCCGGGCGGCGGTAAGCGTTCTCGCCGCGCTGCTTGGCGTGGACAGAGCCCTGCAGGGTGCGGCCGCTCTTTTTATTGCCCAGGGCATTGAAGTTGCGGTTGGTGGTCAGGCAGTAACGGATGGCATCCAGAATGGTGGTCTTGCCCACCGCGTTGACACCGATCATATAGGTCAGACGGGCACAATCAAAGGTGACATTTTCAAAGTTGTGCCAGTTGATGAGCTTCAGGCGCTTTAATTCGATCATTCTTCTTCCTCCCCGCTGGCATCTCCGTCAGGCCGCTCGTAGAGGGCCAGCTCTTCCCTGGTGCGGCTGCTCTCGGCGGCGGCATCGGCAAGGTCTGCGTCCGGCAGGGCCAGCAGCACGGTGGGAAACACCTCGATGCGGCTGTCCAGACCGGTCAGCCGCCCCACCGGGCGGGCCAGATTGTACCTGCGCAGAGTGCGCATCAGCTCCTCCAGCGTACGCTGATCCAGCCGCCGGGGCAGGTTCATCTTCTGCAGCTCTGTCTGCACCTCTTCCACCGTGACCAGCACCTGATCGGCGCTGGCGGCAAGGCTCTCCCGTTTTTGCAGGTAGAGCAGCCGGAGCACCAGCAGCAGAATGCTCTCGTATTTCAGGAGCCGGGCCTGGCTGCCCTCATGCTCGTTGACCAGCGCCGCAGCCTGCAGCGGAGCCGGGTAAAGCGTTACCGCATAGCCCAGCGGCGCGAACACGGCCCGCACCTCGGGCAGATGATCCTGCACATAGAGGTATTTTGCCCGCTGATCCTCCACGCCGCCCAGCACAAAGCAGTGGTTGAGCAGATAGTTTGCGGTCTCTTCCAGCATTTTATTCGGTTCGGCCATGGTCAGCGTCCTCCCTGCGGGGTGTGAGAATAAACTCTTCAAACCGGAAGCCGCCCCGTTCGACCCAGTTTCCGGTAAGGGTGATATCGTAAGCCCGGCGCGGCGACTGCGAGTAGGTGTGCAGGCCGATGATGCGGGCAAAATCGCGGGGGTATTCCTCCGCCAGCGTGGAGGCAGCCACCGCACTGCGGGCGGCAAGGGCCTGTTTTGCCAGCAGGCCCACATTTTCCTCGGTCACGGCCATCCGGGCGTAATCCAGCAGCAATTGCTGTTCTTTGCGCAGTTGCTCCGCATCCAGCCCGGCCTGCCGCACCGGGGCCAGCGGCGTTTCGCTGCGGGGCGCGGCGGGCGGGTAGAGGGGCTTTGCCCCGAACACCGCCGCCGGGTAAAGGTGCAGGTGCTTTGCCACCGGGCCGTCATCCGGCGCGAACAGCTGATCGGGCGTTTTGATCTCCTCGGCATAGCGGCGGAGCAGGGCGGTGACACTGCCCTGCGAGGAGCGGTCGCTCAGCAGCAGGAACTGTGCCCGCTGCACGGCCCGCTTGCGGTAGCGGATATGGCTCTGGTCGATCTGGCGCATCAGGGTGCTCATCTCTTCCAGCGAATCCCGCAGCTTCTGGATGAGGGCACGCACGGCAGGGGCGGCCTCGCCGGGGGCGCAGCGCTCCACCCGGGCGTAATCCAGCGCCAGCCGGGGCAGATGGTTTGCCTCGCAGTCGTCCAGCTCTTCCTCCAGATAAGCGCGGTAATTGAACAGGTTATCGCTGGTCTTGAAGCGGTGGTAAGCGGCGGCCACCACCTTTTCCTCGTACTGGTCGAAGAGCTCCAGCACCTCCTGCGGGGTGCGGTTGCGGGTGAGCCGGTCGATATAATGCCCGATGGATGCGTTCAGCGCCCGCAGGGACTTGTTCAGCGCTTCCAGATCGGAGGCCACCTCCCGCAGAACATTCTCATAGGGGCTCTTTTCCTCCCCGATGTTCTGCAGCAGCTGCCAGGCCTTGTACAGCTTGCCGGTGTAGGTGACAACGCGCGGGTTCAGGATCTCTTCCAGCGCTTCCAGCAGAGGGGCCACCTCAGGCACAAAGGCAAGGGCAGGCTCTTCCTCATAGCTGCCGGGCTGCTCTTCCAGCCAGCCGGTGCGGCGCAGGCGGAGCAGAAAGCCCAGCGCAAGGGTATGGGGGTCCCGGGTGGGCTGTTCTGCTTCGTCGCCCGCGTCATCGGCATCCAGCGCCAGCGGCTTTGCCAGCGCCGCAAAGTAATCCTCGGCCCGGCTCACCGCTTCTGCCCGGGAGATGGAGTAATCCGCCGTGTGGCGGCACTCCTCCCACAGCAGGAGCAGCAGCTCCGCATAAAACGCCCGGTTGGGCCCCGCCAGCGGGCGGAACAGCCGCGGGCTGATCAGTTCAAACAGCTGCATCCAAAGGTTCCTTTCTTTCGACAAAATCTATCTTTTATTGTACCACATTCAGAAGGATTTTGCCACAAATACAAAAAGCCCCGGAGGGCGGCCTTTCAGCCACGCTCCGGGGAAAAATCATATAATTTGTTTTGCTCAGGCATTTGTATCAATAGCCACCGAGATAGCCATGTAGGTCTGACCATTCACAGCTTTGACAACAACGCCAACCTGTGTCCATTTCGTGCTCTGTGCAATATTCGCGTTTCCAAGATTGCCGCCTTCGGCAATTTTCTGAACGAACTTATTCAGCTTTGTGCCATCATAGTCAAATGTCGTCACAAATGTAGCTGCACACTTACCATCTTTGGGACCATCAATTTTGAACCAAACCTTAGACGAATAGCCAAACAGATTCAGCGAGAAATTCAAATCTCCCTTTGCTGCCTCATCAATACTTTGGCTTGCAATCGCTCTGCACTGTGCGTTGTTTTCCAGTTTCTTTCCCTCTGGGCGATTTGCATTGATCGTGCTCATCATCTGAGCTTCCGCCTGAGCCTCAGGGGTCGATGTGGTATCACCGCCGCAGGCGGTGAACAGAACAAGTACCATGGTCGCCGCCAGAATCAAAGCGGCCAGTTTTTTCAGCATTTTCATGTCGGGACCTCCAGTCGTTTTGTTGTGTTTTTATCATAATATGCAGGGTGCCTTTCCATTTTGAAACAGGACCCCTTCCAGCTTTATTTTATCCAACGACTGTCGCTTTTGTCAATTGCCAGCTTCACCAAACATTTTCTCCTGCTTTTGTTGTTTTTTCCAGAACGAATCTTCGCAAAGATCCTTTGCCATGCCCGGGGCAAAAACCGGAAAATATTTCCGGCGTTTACACAATTCTACCACGATTTGGTGCTAAACTTAAGGCAATGGGAACCGCCGGGTGCCGTTCCTGAACAAGGAAAAGGAGTTTGCCCCATGCAGCATGGTTCCCTGCGCGCTCCGGTGCGCGTTTTCATGGCAGCAGTTCTGCTGTGCCTGAGCTTTCTGGCCGCGCCAAAGGCTGCGGCGGCACAATTGCAGGATGTGAACGGCATCACGCTGCTGTCCTTCGACAGCCAGCAGATCGTCTCCATCGGCAACCAGACCTCGGGCCGGTGCAGCTGGTACGCCCTGCGCTACGCCCGCACCATTCTGGATGGCAAGCCCTGCTCAGGCAGCGGGATGTGGTCGAACGGCGCGGTATGGTCTGCCGCCGGGTACTACGCTTACAGCGGCTCCCTTTCCGACTGCCTTTCCCGCCTGTATGAAGAACTGCAGGCCGGGCGGCCCGTCATCGTACATCTGAAAAACACCGCTGTCAGCGGCGTGTCCAAGCACACCAACCGCGTGACAAGCTATGAATACCATCTCTCCGGCTCCAGCTGGAAAGAGGTCAACTACCCCCACATCGCCACCAGCAGCACCTACGGACACTGGGTGTGCGTGGTGGGCATCTCCCCCACGGCAGACCCTGAAAACCTGCGGGAGAGCGATTTCTACGCGCTGGACCCCGCGCGGGTCAGCGTGAACGGCACACTGGCCGTAACAAAGCTTTTGGATGGCACCATCTGGACTGATAACTCTCCCTTAAAAGTCGCAGCCTGACGCTCCCTTACAAAACACAACAGCCCCCGGAACATGCAGGGTTCCGGGGGCTTCGTGTTTTGTATCGGGGGTTACAGCTCCTGATAGGCGCTCATCATGGCGGGGATGAACTGCTTTTTGCGGCTGACCACACCGGGCAGCGTCCAGCTGCCGTCGGCGGCGGGCCGGCTCTCAAAGCCGTTGCTCAACACCTCGGCGGCGTAGCGGCCGGTGCAGATGACCACGCTCTCCTCCTTGGGCACATCGGTCAGCAGCATGTAGAGGTCCTCCACGTTCTGCTTGTTGCGGGCCTCCTCCAGATAGGGCTGGAGCAGCGCCTGGGCGGCCTGCAGATTCTTGCGGGTCATGTAGCTGCCCTGCGCCACGCCAAAGCGGATATCGCCGCACATGAACACCTTGAAGTCCTGCAAAAAGACCTCTTCGGGGGTCTTGCCGTCCAGTTTTTCACCGGCCTCGAACATTTCGGTGGAAAACTCTTCAATATCCACGCCTGCGATCTTGGCCAGACGCTTGGCGGCGTTTTCATCCACGGGGGTGCAGGTGGGGCTGCGGAAGGCCAGCGTATCCGAGAGGATGGCCGCCAGCAGCAGGCCCGCGATCTGGGGCGGGATGTCCACACCGTTTTCATCGTACATCTGGGTGATGATGGTGGCGGTGCAGCCCACGGGCTGGTTGCGGAAGTAGACCGGGCCGCTGGTCTCCAGACTGCCGATGCGGTGGTGGTCGATGATCTCCAGGATCTCGGCCTGATCAAAGCCCTCCACGGCCTGGGTGGCCTCGTTGTGGTCCACCAGAATGATGCGCCGCTTGCGCAGGGCAATGACGTTGCGGCGGCTGACCATGCCGCAGTATTTGCCGTCCTCATCGAGGATGGGGAAATAGCGGTGGCGCACCTTTGCCATCACCCGCAGCACATCGGCCACGGGGGTGACGAGGGTGAATTTGAGGATGTTGTCCCGGGTCATATAATAGGAGATGGGTGCGCACTGGCTGATGAGCTTGCCCGCCGCATAGGTATCCTCGGGGGTGGTCATAATGGCAACGCCGGTCGCATCGGCAATGCGCTGGATGGTGCGGCCCACCTTGGCCCCATTGCAGATGATGAGCAGGGAGGCTTCCTTTTCAATGGCGCAGAGCTGGCTTTCGTACCGGTTGCTCAGAATGACGATATCCCCCTTTTCCACGCTGCTTTCCAGCATCTCGGGGGTGGCGGTGCCGATCTTGATGTGGCCGGTAGTGCAGACCGCGTCGGCATTGCCCACCACCATGGTGCCGTTCAGCGTTTCAAGGATATTCTTATAAGAGGTACGGCTCTTGGCCAGCACTGCGGTATCGAACACGTCCATGTTGGCGGTGGCAAGATCTTTCACGGTGATGATGCCCTCCAGCTCGTTGTCCGCGCTGGTGATGGACAGGGTGTCGATCTGCTGGTCGCGCATGATCTTCCACGCGCGGCGCAGGCTGGTGGAGCCCGGGATGCCCGGCATCTCGCGGTAATCCACGTCCCGGATCTTGGGGTTCACGTCGGTGCACATCCGGGGCGGCGTGACACCGAATTTTTTCAGGACGAACTCGGTCTCCTGATTCATTTTACCGGCACGGCGCGGCTCGCAGACCAGCGTGCTGGTGCGGTTTTTGAGCTCCGCATAGGCAATGGCGGAGCAGATGGAATCGGTATCGGGGTTGCGGTGCCCGATGACCACGACCTTGTGTGCTTCTTTTGGCATAGGTTGTTCCCCTCTCTGGGTCAGATTCATTTACCTTCCGATCGGCTCCATACCCCAAACCACCGGGCACGGCTGCCAGCTACATTTTAACACAACCGGCACCGGGGGTAAAGGCGGCAGACAGCTTTTTCTTGACAGCGTCCCAAAAATCGTCTATCCTTACCCTGAAATTTTTCTCTTTGGAGGTTCCCCCATGAAAAAGCAGTTCCGCGCCCTTTCCCTCTGCCTGACACTGGCTCTGTGCGTGTTCGGCAGCACCGCCGCACTGGCCGAGGCTCCCGCCGCCACGCCCGCCCCCCAGGACCAACGTGTCATCACCGATGTAAGCCCCCTTGAGGATCAGATCCGCAACATCGTCGGTTTCACCACCAGCACCGGCGGCCCCTACGATTTTGAGCAGGCCGACCATAAATCTGCCGTGCAGGCCTACGGTGCAAAACCCGCCGAGGGTGCCGTGGCCCTGCTGCACATCTACGCCCGGGCCGAGGACCGGGGCGATGCCTCCATCAATTCCAGCGGCCACTCCTTCCTCTCGGCGCGGAACGTCTCTGACCACGACATCGAGGTGGGCGGCCTGCGGATCGCGCCCGACACCGAGATGACCTTCAGCCCCCGCGGCAACCGCTGGGAGCACACCGGCATCTGGTACAATCTGGAGGGCTACTACAAGCGCTATCTGGCCGATTCCTACTACCAGAACATCTATGCTGTCCAGACCTCGCTGGATCAGGGCCAGCTGGATGTGATCAACCGCAACCTTGCAAAGTCTGACCACTGGTCGGCCTACTTCAACTGCGCCGCCTTTACCGAGAGCATGTGGAACGCTGTCTGCGCCGACACCCTTTCCGCCGGGCAGCCCTACACCCCGGAGAACCTGCGGAACGACATTCTGTCCAAGTACGGCGATCTGGCCGCGTACAACCCTCAGATCCCCTATGACTACATTGTTTATTACGGCTCCAGCCTGACCCCCAGCAAAGAGTTTGCCTGATTTTTTGATTTGTTGGATACAACGCCTTGATTTTCACGTCATTCCGCGCTATCATGGGTGTGTTTGAATCCACGCGCCAAGGGAGGACACCATGACAGACGCATCGACCACATCAAGACCGCTGTTCAACCGTCAACAGCTCATCTCACTTTTCCTGCCGCTGGTGGCAGAGCAGGCCCTCAGCATCTCCATCGGTCTGGCGGACACCCTGATGGTCTCCTCGGTGGGCGAAGCCGCCGTTTCGGGCGTGAGCCTGGTGGACTCCTTCAACGTGCTGATGATCCAGCTGCTCAGCGCACTGGCCACCGGCGGCGCGGTGGCCGCCAGCCAGTACATCGGCCACCGGGAGCCAAAACGGGCCAAGGCCAGTGCCGCCCAGATCATGTTCATTATGATCTCGCTCAGCGTGGTCACCGCCGTCATCGTGGCGGTGGGGCGGCACGCCATCCTGCGGGGCATCTTCGGCTCCATTAACGCGGATGTGATGCGCTACGCCGAGACCTATTTCCTGCTCTCAGCCCTGAGCTATCCCTTTATCGGCGTGTACAACGCCGGTGCGGCTCTGTTCCGCGCCCAGGGCAACAGCAAGATCAGTATGCTTTCCAGCCTGGTGATGAACGTGGTGAACATTGGCGGCAACGCCATCCTGATCTACGGGTTCGGCATGGGCGTAATGGGTGCGGCCACCGCCAGCCTCGTGAGCCGGATGATCGCCTGCTTCACCGTGATGTTCCTGCTGCAGAAGCCAGACTGTGCGCTGCGCATCGACCACCTCACCGACCTGAAGCCCGACCTCGACCTCATCAAGCGCATCCTGAAAGTCGGCATTCCCGCCGGCATCGAGAACGGCATGTTTCAGATCGGCAAGCTGTCGGTCTCCAGCCTGACCAGCACGCTGGGCACCGCCGCCATTGCCGCAAACGCCGTGGCGGGCAACATCTCCAGCTTCCTGAACGTGCCCGCCTCCGCCGTGGGCATCGGCGCGCTGACCGTTGTGGGCCAGTGTCTGGGTGCCGGGGAAAAGGCGCAGGCCAAGCGCTATTCCCGCCTGCTGCTCCTGACCGCCTACGCCGGGGACTGGGTGATGAATCTTTCCGGCCTGTTCTTCCTGAACAAGCTGGCGCTCTCCTGGTTCAACCTCTCGCCGGAGGCCTACGGCATGGCACTGGAGCTGATGGTCTGGTTCAACGCTGTATCGCTGATCCTGTGGCCCTCCAGCTTCACCCTGCCCAACATCCTGCGCGCCGCCGGAGACGCCGCCTTTACCATGACGGTCAGCGTCATCTCCATGTGGGTGTTCCGGGTGGCCTTCTGCTACCTGATGGTGCTCAAGTTCCACTGCGGCCTGCTGTTCATCTGGCTGGGCATGTTCCTGGATTGGGCCATGCGCTCGCTGTTCTTCTGCGTCCGCTTTGTCCGCGGCAGGTGGATGGAACAAAAGGTGATCTGAGTTTCCGTATATCCGGCCCTCTCCGCCATTGCAGTTTTGGCGGGGAGGGCTTTTTTTGTGCAGGAAACCCGCATCCTGTCTCGTATCAATAGGCAGAAGCTTCTCTCCCCTGCATCCGCTTCCCCAAAGCATACCAAATTCCGCGCGGATGTGTTCACGATTTTGTCAGCTTTTTGTCTTGTTTTCTTCGTCTTTGCGCGGTATAATCATACGCTGCAAAGAACTTTAGGCGGGGCTGCGGCCCCCATTCCAGAAAAGGAAGTGTGTTCCATGCGCAACTGGTTTTCCCGCCATCCCGTTTCGTTCATGGCGTTTTATCTCCTGTTTTACCTTTCGGCGTTCCACTGGCTCGAAGTCCACATTGCCGTGCCCGATGTTCTGGTGCACTGCCATCTGGACGACCTGATCCCCTTTTGCAAATATGCCATCGTGCCCTACTTTGCGTGGTTTTTGTGGATCCCGTTCACCCTGTTCTACCTGCTGTGGAAAGCGCCCCGGGCCGACTTCTGGCGGCTCTGCCTGCCCCTGTTTGCAGGCATGACCATTGCGCTGGCCTGCTATGTCATCCTGCCCACCGGCCTTGACCTGCGGCCCTACCGGGTGTACGGCAGCGATATCTTTGCTCAGGCCGTGCGGATGCTCTATGCCACCGACACGCCCCTCAATGTCTGCCCCTCCATCCATGTGTTCAACTCGGTCACCCTGATGATGGCCTATTACCGCAGCCGCATCTTTGAAACGCCGGGCCGCCGCTGGATGCGGCCTGCTTCGGCAGTGCTGTGCATGTCCATCATTGCGTCCACGGTCCTGCTCAAGCAGCACAGCTGCATTGATGTATTGCTGGGCATCCTGCTGGCCATGGCGCTGGATACGGCCATGACCGCACTGGAACGCAGTGACGCAAGAGCCTTGCAGCGGCTGTGAATCTGTACGGAAAAACACCCATGCCGGCGCTGGCATGGGTGTTTTGCATTTTGGGGCATTACGGAGCCGGGGCAGTGAACTCTTTCAGGTGCGCTGTATCCAGCTCTTCGGCATCTTTGGCCGCTGATGTATAGGAAATTTTCAGATATTTCAGGGCCGTATCGTTTGCCAGCAGTTTTTTGCAGGTTTCCGTATCAAACGTGATGTTGTTGGTCAGATCCAGCCAGATCAGCTGCGGCATCTGGGTCAGGGGAGTATAATCCATGTCCTTGTAGGCTTCCTGTGCACCCTGAGAGAGAGACATACTCAGATACTGCACACTGCTCTCCGCCAGCGGGGCAAAGCTGTCGATCTCCGGCCCTTGGCACAGCTGCAGAAAGCTCAGATTTTCCATCTGCTTCAGCGGTTCCAGCGAACCGATCCGGGTCACGTCCAGTCTCAGGACCCGCAAGTCAGCTCCGGCCAGCTGGGTCAGATCGACCTCACTGCCGGTGATCCACAGCATCTTCAGCGACTTCATCTGCGCCAGCGCCGAAAGGTCGGAGACATTGGAATCCGCCCGGATCCCGTCACTGCCATACTTCAGCTCTACCACGGAATCCAGCTTTGCAAAGGTCGGGAATGCGCTGCTCTCCACACTGGGCACACTCAAAAGCATCAGATTTTTGCATTCCTCCAGACCTGTCAGATCTGTAATGGGTGGGGCTCCCCTTCTATTATTGACCGACAATACCTGCAAGCTGTCAAAATGCCGCAGGTCTGCCAGAGAGGTCACCGGATCATACGTTCCCTCTACCCTGACCGCACAGGCTTCCAGCTGATCATTGCCATTAACGGTTCCCCCAATATCTTCCCCGTCCGGTGCATCTTTGACGAGGAGATCTTTCACGCCGGTTCCGGAATTTATCGTGACGCGCTGATAATCCCAGACATCGCTGTGATAGATATCCCCCTTCGGGCGGTCAAGCCATTTCCGGACGTGCTTTTCCATCACGGGGTCCTGCCACTCAATAACATAGTCCTCCCCATGCTCGGCATGGCTGGCCGGAACCGCAAGTGTCGTCTGCTGAACAAAAACATCCTGCATTTCCGAACGGAAAGGCCCCGGTCTCAGATTCAAAGAGCTTGCACATGCGCTGAGCAAAAGCATTGCACAGATCAACAAACTCGACGCTTTTAACATTTTACGCATAACAGGCTCCTTTCTGTTTCAGCAAAGTCTCTAGTTATATTTTACCATAAGTTGTTTTTTTGTAAAGAAAAACCCACAATCTTTGCACAGGCATGGCAAAGATCGTGGGTTTGCTTAAAACAGATTTTCCGGCAGGCAGATATCCTGCTTTGGCACCTTGTCCCAGGAAAAGTCTGCAATGAGGCTTTCCGGGGTGCAGGGAGCCGGTTCAGGTTGGAGACCATAGGCAAAGGCAAGCTTGCCTACGATCTCCTGCGCCGTATATTTTGCCCGGAGATTTTCCAGGCTCTGGTCACCGTCCCGTTTGGAAAGGCGGCGGCCATCCGGGGCCAGCAGGAGCGGACAGTGGGCAAACTTTGGGGCGGGCAGGCCCAGCAGACGGTAAAGATAGAGCTGCCGGGCGGTGGAAGAGAGCAGGTCTGCGCCCCGCACCACCTCCGTCACGCCCATGCGGGCATCATCCACCACCACAGCCAGCTGGTAGGCAAACACGCCATCGGCGCGGCGGAGATAGAAATCCCCGCAGTCGCGGAGCAGGTTCTCGGTGTGGGGGCCCATACAGCCATCGGTGAAGGTGATGTCCTCATCGGGCACCATGAGACGGTAGGCCGGGGCTTTCTTTTTGCGCTTCTCGGCGATCTGCTCCGCCGTCAGGCCCCGGCAGGTGCCGGGATAGATCACATTGCCGTCGGAGGTGTGGGGTGCGCTGGCGGCATGGAGCTGGGCACGGGAGCAGAAACAGGGGTAAACAAGGCCCTGTGCTTCCAGTTTGTTATAGCTCTCGGTGTAGATGGCGGCGCACTCGCTCTGGTAATAGGGGCCGTTGGGGCCGCCGCTGCTGCCGCCCTCGTCCCAGACAAGGCCCAGCCAGCGCAGGTCCTCTTCCAGTGCGTCGGCATATTTGCGGGGGCAGCGCTCGGCATCCAGATCCTCAATGCGCAGAACGATGCACCCGCCCTGACTTCTGGCGCTGAGCCAGGCCAGCAGGCTGCAGGCCAGATTGCCCAGATGCAGCCGCCCGCTGGGGCTGGGGGCAAAGCGCCCGGTCACAGCGCTCACAGGCCCAGCTTCCACTCGCCGTCCACAGGCTGGGAGATGGGCGTGTTATAGAACTCTGCTACAGCCTTTGCCATGTACTCGGCATCCTTGCAGCTGGCGGTCTCCATTGCGGAATGCATGGCCAGCTGTGCCAGACCGATATCCACCATGGGGATCAGGATCTGGTGGCCCAGCAGGTTGCCCAGCGTGGAGCCGCCGGGAACATCCGCGCGGTTTGCGGCCACCTGCACCGGCACACCGGCTTTTTTGCAGATCTCGGCAAAGGCAGCGCCGGTAAAGCCGCTGGTGGTGTAGGTCTGGCGGGCATTGTACTTCAGCAGCACACCGCCGCCCATGACTGCCACGTTGGCGGGATCGCTCTTTTCGGGGTGGTTGGGGTGGGTGGCGTGGCCATTGTCGGCGCTCAGCAGCAGGCTGTTGGTGCAGGCACGGATGCTCTGCTCCCGGGTCACGCCCAGCTTTTCCTCAATGCGGGCCAGCACATTGGCCATCAGGGTGCCCTGTGCGCCCTGCCGGCTGGAGGAGCCCACCTCCTCGTTGTCGAACATGACCCACATATCACCCCGGCCTTCCTCCTCGCCGCGGCCCTGCAGGAAGCCCCACAGGGTGGTGTAGGCGCATTCCAGGTCATCGATGCGGCCGGACATGAAATATTCGCCCTTCAGGCCCACGCGCTCGGCCTTTTCGCGGGTGCAAAGCACCAGGTCAGCATCCACGATGTCCTCAGCCTTGACCCCGGCTTCCTCAGCCAGAGCGTCCCGCAGGGTGGAGCCTGCCTCACCAAAGATGGGCTGCAGATCCACCTGAGGGTTGTACTTCATGCCGTTGTTCAGGTCATGGCTGAAGTGGATGCAGAGGTTGGGGATGACAGCCAGCGCCCGGTCGGGGTGGACCAGCAGGCTCCGGATGCCGTTCTCCGTGCGGACCAGAATGCGGCCCGCCACGCTCAGGGGACGGTCCAGCCAGGTGGGCATGATCATGCCGCCGTAGCCCTCGGTCTCCGCCTTGGCAAAGACTGCGTCCTTGCCGCCGTCCAGCTGCTTGATGCGCCAGGTGGGAGAATCGCTGTGGCTGGGGGTGACATGCCAGCCGGTCAGCTCACCCTTGGGCATCCGCCATGCCAGCACGGCAGAGCCGTTGCGGGTGGTGTAATATCTGCCGCCGGGCACCAGCTCCCAGGCTGCACTCTCGGGGCAGTTCTGGTAGCCGTTCTCCTCCAGGAGCTTCACAGCCGCAGCCGTGGAGTGGAAGGCGCTGACACCGGCGTTCAGGAAATCGAAGAGACCTTCGACGGAAAAGGTGTTATTCTGCATTTTATGTTCTCCTTTATTTTCAGGTTATCCGCTGCTAAACCTCTCCGTCATTGCTTCGCAATGCCACTTGTCCGGGTTGCGGCTCCCAACATTCACTTCGTGCAAAGTATTGCACTTGTGCCTTGTTGGCCGCTGCCCCAACAACAACTCCCTTCATCCGCCACTGGCGGCGGTTGTTGTTGCCTAATAGGAGAGGCAGGGGTCTTTCTTGGCTCCTCTGTCAGGGGAGCGGTCGCCGCAGACGACTGAGAGGTTTCGCCACAATTATACCGTTTCTCTTATCAAAATGCAATCACACCGGGGCCATCTCGGCAAGCTGCTGTTCAAGCGCATGGCGGAGCTGGGCGGCGTGCAGGCCGCAGACCAGCTGGACCCGGGTACCCTGCACCACAAGACCTTTATGGGGCAGGGAGAGCAGAGCCCCCATATCCAGCAGCGAGGCATCCCGCACCGTGAGCCGGAGGCGGGTGAAGCAGTTTCCCAGCTGGGCGATGTTCTCCGGCCCACCCAGCGCGGCGATGAACCGGCACACCTCCTGCGGGTCGGCGTACGGGGACTGGTCTGTGGAAGGGGCTGCTTCCCGGCCCGGGGTGGGCAGATCCTTTGCCTTGATGAGGATGCTGAACACGGCAAAGTAGGTCAGGATCTCCGCAAGGCCCAGCAGATAGAGCAGCGGCAGATTCTGCAGCTGCTCCCCGGCGCTCAGGTTGAACACCAGCGACCCCAGCAGGTTGGAGGTAAAGGCCCGGACATGCAGGACATGGAGCAGCACCATAAAGCCTCCCGTAATGACCGCATGGGCCACCCAGAGCAGAGGCGAAACGAAGCAGAACAGAAAATCAATGGGTTCGGTGATGGAGGCCACGGAGGCCGTGACCGCCAGCGGGATCATAGCGGCGGCGGTACGGGCACGGTTCTCTTTGCGGGCCGTGAAGATGAAGGCCGCCGCAATGCCCAGATAGCCAAAGGTCTTGGTGAAGCCGGTGTACATCCAGACGATGCCGTCCGAGAGGGGCAGGCCCATGGTGTACTCGGTCATGCAGACGGCGTAAGCGCCTGTGTAGGTCACAGAGCCTACAGTCAGGCTGCCGCCCAGCGAAGAGAACTGGAAGGGCATATAGATGAGGTGATGCAGGCCGGTGGGGATGAGCAGCCGTTCCAGAAAGCCGTAAAGGAACACACCCGCGTTCCCTGAAGCCGCGATCCAGCCCGTGAGGGCGCTGACCGCCCGCTGCAGCGGCGGGCAGACGAAGCAGAACCCCAGCCCCAGTGCCACCGCCAGCGCCGACAGCCACAAAAACGACCACCGCAGACCTGAATAGAGCTGGGTGATCATGCCATAAAACTGCTTTTCGCAGGTACGGTTGAAAAGCCACGCCGCCGCAAAGCCCAGCACGATGCCGCTTGCCACGCCGGTGTCCACCACCTGAATGCCCAGAATGGTGGTCTGGCCCGTGCCTGCAAGGCCGGTCATCCCGTTGGGCTGGGCAAGCAGTCCCAGCGCTTCCAGCGCGGTGTGGTTGGCTGTGAGGAACACCAGGTAGGCCATCAGCGCCAGCAGGGCGGCTTCCTGCTTTTCGGTTTTGGCGCGCACGGCAGCCACCCCCACGCAGAGAATGACGCTGAGGTTGTTGATGAGCACCATCATCCCGTTGTAAAGCAGCTGCCCCACCAGCTGCAGTGGAGCCCACTGCAGCACCGGCAGCGCCTGACACAAGGGCTTGCTGGTGAGCAGCGCCCCCAGCACCAGCAGCAGGCCCGCCGCCGAAAGATAAGACAGCGGCGACAGCAGCGACTGTGAAAAGCGTTCCAGCCGCCGCAGAAATTTCTGCATCCGTTTCTCCCCCTTTTTCCGGTTCTTCACCCGTTTCTCCCAGTTTGACCATGGCCGGATTATACGCGCCAGCGCAAAAAATGTCAATCCCGCCCGACTGAGAAAAAAAGGACAAAAGTTTGTATAGTTTGCACAGCCGGAGTGAAAAATCGTCCTGCGCACGCCGATTGACAACAGCCCGGCAGAACAGTATACTAGAAATGTACCAGAGCAGTTTCTCCGGCAGATGGGCCGGAACACGATAAAAGGAGGCTTTCCTATGATTCGCAAGCGTATTCTTTCCCTGCTGGTCTGCGCCGCCCTGCTGTGCGGCGTGCTGGCGGGCTGCAGCACCTCTTCCGGCAGCACTGCCGCTTCCAGCTCTTCCGCTTCTGCAAGCGAGAGCATCCCCTCTTCCACCGTGACCGCCGACACCGGCAAGGTGGGCCCGCTGGACGCAGGCGAGAACTCCCTGTTCTCCCTCTCTGACCCGGACGATGCCTTTGCCCCCTGCCTCGGCTGGGGCCCCGGCGTGTCCGGCTGCTCGCTGAAATCCGTCATCGCGGCGGCTTCCCTGCTGAAGTGGGCCGATGGCTGCAACATGAGCATCCAGCCGGTCAGCGACATCAAAGCTGCCTATACCCAGTGGTTCGACAGCCTGAGCGCCGATGACCAGCAGAGCTTTGCCGATGCCTGGCCGCTCATCAAGGCCGATGCCGAGACCCTGCTGACCGACAAGGACAGCATGACCGGCCGCATTGAGGATGCCGGTCTGGATGCCAAAGAGCTGCCCGGCTGTTCCGAGGAAAACTGGAAAGCCCTGGCCGATGTCATTGACGTACTGGTCCCGGCTTCCAGCGAGTATTGAGCGTCCTGTCTGCCCCTGAATACAAGAGACATAAAAATAAGCCCGACGTTGTCGGGCTTATTTTTATGTTCAGATCTTCTTCAGGGTGTACTGGCGGGTGCCCATGCCGATCTTTTCGGCCTGCTCCAGCGTTGCCTTCCACTCGACATTGGGGTTGGAATCCTTGAAGTTGTCGTGGTGGCAGTTCCAGCCGGGCTTTGCAAGGTTCTGGCCCAGCTGACTGTTGGGCAGGGGCTGTGCGTTCAGGCAGGCATCGGCACAGGCCTGATCCAGCGCCACGGGGTCAAAGGAGGCGAACATGCCGATATCCGGCAGGATGGGGGCATCGTTCTCGCCGTGGCAGTCACAGTTGGGGCTGATATCCTGCACCAGGCTGATGTGGAAGCAGGGGCGGTCTGCACAGACGGCGGCGGCGTACTCTGCCATCTTGCGGTCCAGCTCCTCGTTGGCGCTGCTGTCGATGGAATAGATGGCATCGAAGTTGCAGGCACCGATGCAGCGGCCGCAGCCCTTGCACTTTTCGTAATCAATGACCGCCTTGTTGTTCTCATTGTAGCGGATGGCGTCGGAGCCGCACTCCTTGGCGCAGCGGTGGCAGCCGCGGCAGAGTTCCTCCTGCACGGCAGGCTTACCGGAGGAGTGCTGCTCCATCTTGCCCGCGCGGGAACCGCAGCCCATGCCGATGTTCTTGATGGCCCCGCCGAAGCCGGTCGCTTCGTGGCCCTTGAAGTGGGTCAGGCTGATGAAAATGTCGGCATCCATAATGGCGCGGCCGATCTTGGCGGTCTTGCAGTATTCGCCGTTGGGCACGGGCACCTCAAGCTCATCGGTGCCGCGCAGGCCATCGCCAATGATGATCTGGCAGCCGGTGGTCATGGGCCAGAAGCCGTTTTCCTGCGCGCAGCTCAGGTGCTCCAGCGCGTTCTTACGGCTGCCCGGGTACAGCGTGTTGCAGTCGGTCAGGAAGGGCTGGCCCCCCTGCTCCTTGCACAGGTCTGCCACCACCTTGGCGTAGTTCGGGCGCAGGAAGGCCAGGTTGCCCAGCTCACCAAAGTGCATCTTGATGGCCACGAACTTGCCGTCCATATCAATGCTCTTGATGCCCGCCGCAATGCACAGGCGGCGCAGCTTTTCGGTCAGGCTGGTGCCCACAGGACACCGGAAGTCGGTGTAATATACAGTCGATGCTTCCATAGGGATCTCCTCCGTTTTTGACAATTTCAGGCGCGGCACTCTCCCGCCGCCGGGTTCTCTCTTTATGGCTCCAGTATAGCACAAGGCCGGGGCCGGTGCAATTGCCCCGTAACGCAAAAAAGCCGCCCGGACGGGCGGCTGGGGGGTTCGGGGGCGATTTACGCAATGGCGGTGATGGCGGCCACGGCCAGGACGATCAGGCCCAGCACGATGCGGTAGAGGCCGAAGAACTTGAAGTTATGGCGCTTGACGTAATCCATCAGGAAGCGGATGGCGGCAAGGCTGACCACAAAGGCGACCACGCAGCCCACCACGAGGACAGCGATCTCGGTGCCGGTCATCGCAGCGCCGGAGAGGACGAACTTGACCACCTTGAGCAGGGACGCGCCCGCCATAACCGGGATGGCGAGGAAGAAGGTGAACTCGGCCACGCAGGCACGGGACAGACCCAGCAGCAGGCCGCCCACGATGGTGGCACCGGAGCGGGAGGTGCCGGGGATGATGGCCAGCATCTGCCACACGCCGATGATGAAGGCTTCGCGGTAGGTGATCTGTTCCAGCCGGGTGACATGCGGGGCGGTGCGGCGGTTCTCCACAAGGATGAAGAGGACACCGTACAGGATCAGCATGGCGGCGACCGTGATGTAATTGTAGAAGCGGGCCTCAAACCAGTCGTCCAGCGGGCTGATGATGAGCACCGGAATGGTGGCGGCCACCACCTTGAACCAGAGCTGCCAGACAGCAGGCTTGGAGCAGACGCGGCCATGGCGCAGGCCGAAGGGCCAGAGCTTATTCCAGAACAGCACCACCACGGCCAGAATGGCACCCAGCTGGATGACCACGCGGAACATGGACATGAATTCCTCGCTGGCGTTGAACTTGACCACCTGCTCCACCAGGATCATGTGGCCGGTGGACGAGATGGGCAGCCACTCGGTGATACCCTCCACAATGCCCATCAGGATGGCTTTTAGTATTTCAAGAAACATGGGTTCTCCTCCCTGCAAAGCGGCACAGGCGCTCTGCACACATTCAGATTGGGTTCGCTTTTCAGTATATCATATTATACGGCCCTGCGCACGGAAAATCTTCATTTTTTCTGCTTTGTCCCCGGCGGGTTCTCTATTTATCTGCACGCGGAATTATGCTATACTGGATCAGGCGGCTCTGCTGACAGAGCAAGTCTGGCACAGACCCCTGAACAAACCCGAAACAGAGTGAAAACAACGAGGTGACTCCATGAATATTCTGGTGATTGGCTGCGACCAGGTGGGCGCGGCACTGGTGCGGGATCTGGAACGCATCGGCCATGATATTTCCCTGGTCGAAAAGGACCCTGAGCAGCTCAAGCGGCTGGACAGCTTTGATGATTATTCCTTTGGCGGCACGGCCCTTGTGGGCGACCCCACCGACCCCGACATCCTCAAGCAGGGCGGTGTGGAGAACTGCGACGCGGTGGCCGCTGTGAGCGAGGACGACTCCGTGAATCTGATGGCTGCACAGATCGCCAAGAACATCTTCCGGCGCGAAAAGGTCATCTGCCGCGTCTCCGACCCGCATTTGCAGGTGCTCTACCACAAGACCTACGAGCTGGACACGATCTGCCCCACCATCCTGACAGAGCAGGCAGTGTTCCGTGCGCTGGCGAAATAATGGAAACTGGCTCACCCTCTCAGTCAAAGCCTGACGGCTTTGCCAGCTCCCCCAAAGGGGGAGCCAAGAGCTGGTTCAGGCAAAGTTTCTATATACTTTAAGTATTATGAGGTTTTTATATGAAAGTTTGTATTGCAGGCGGCGGGCGTGTTGGGCGGTATCTGGCCCAGAGCCTGCTGACGAACCACCATTCGGTGGTCATCATTGAACCCATCGAGGCCCAGTGCCGGATGCTGGCAGATTCGCTGGACATCCCCGTGATCTGCGGCGATTCCATCAGCGTGGACACCCTGCGCACCGCCGATGTTGGCAGCTGCAACGCCTTTGTGGCCGTGACCGGCTCGGACGAGGACAACCTCGTGGCCTGCCAGATCGCCAAGCGGGAGTTCGGCGTGGACCGCACCGTGGCCCGGGCCTCCAACCCGAAAAACCGGGAGCTGCTGCACACCTTAGGCGTGGACACCGTGGTCTGCGGCACCGACAACCTGAGCCACATTCTGGAGCGGGAGATCGAGACCGACACCATCCGCCAGCTGCTCAGCCTGGGCGGCGGCACGGCCAGCCTGAACGAGATCCTGCTGCCCGAGAACTTCAAGTTTGCGGGCAAAGCCATCATGGATGTGCCCATTCCCGGTGATGCCATTCTGGTCAGCATCACCCGCGACACCGAGTTCATCATCCCCCACGGCAACACCGTTCTGCTGCCCTGGGACCGCATCCTGGTGCTGACGCAGGACGATACCCTGCACCTGCTGACCGATGCCTGGGAGCTGAACAGCAAGTGACGGAGCGGGAGCTGCGCCGCACGGCGCTCATCATCCCGCCCCGGGGCCGGGCTGTGCTCTGCTGCTGGGCCGCCATCCCGGGCCTGTTGGCGGCTCCCTTTGTGTTCTGGCAGAGCCTGCCCGCCGGGGTGGTGTTCTGCCTGCTCTGGGCCGCACTGGTGGCGGTGGTGTACCAGCGCGCCTGCAGCTATGCCGCTGCGCTGGGCGCGGAGACCCTGACGGTGTACTCCGGCATCGTCTTCCCGCTGCGGCGGGCGGTCCGCCGCAGGGCCGTAACAGGGCTGTTCCGACTGCGCACGCCGCTGCTCCGGCTGGCAGGGGTATCGGTGGTCGTTATCACGGCACCGGGCACGCGGCTTATTTTACCGGCGGTCCCGGCAGAGCAGGCCGCTGCCCTCACCCATGCCCTTGCGGAGGAGATCCGATGAACGAACGCCGCCTGCACCCCTTTACCGTCCTGCGGTTTCTGCGCAAGACGCTGGTGGTCTATCTGCTGCCGCTGGTCCAGGTGCTGTTTGAGCGGAACTGGACAGCCCTGCACACGGCTCTGCGGCAGGATGCACTGCTGTTCCTTCTGCTCTGCGCCGTGAGCTGGGGCATCCTGCATGTGAGCAGCTGGAGCCTGGACGACACCGGAGCCTTTCATCTGCACTGGCGGCTGGGCATCCGGCTGGATCGTGCCCTGCGGGGCGAGATGCTGGCGGCACTGACCATCGACCGGCCCCTGCTCTACCGGATGGCCGGAGCAAGCCGCCTGACCCTTTACCCGGTGGGCGCGGCGCAAAAGCACACCCTTTCGGTCTGCCTGCCCAAAGCCGATGCCGAGGCGGTGGCAGACCAGCTGATGCCTCTGGTAAATCCTACCCAGCACCGGCCCGCCGGAGGAGAACGGGCGGCGCTGGGCTTTCTGGGGGCCAACGGCCTCTCCACGCTGGCCTTGTTCGTGCTGGCCGTGCGCCAGACCCGGGATGTTCCGGACTGGAACCCTGCCGTTTTTGCCCAGATCCAGGTGAGCTTTCTGGCCCGATTCGCGGCGCGGTGGCTCCCTGCAGGCGCGGCGTGGCTGCTGGCGGCTGCTGGCTTTCTGCTGGGGGCCAGCCTGATGCGCAGCTTTGCCCAGACCGTGCACTACACTGTCTGGCACACGGCCGACCAGATCGGCAGCCGGGGCGGCTGGCTGGAACACTTCGAGTGCCGGGTGCGGACAGGCGAGATCAGCTTTGCAGATGTCCGCATCTCCCCCGCCGCACGGCTGATGAAACGCTGGCCGGCGGGCTGCTGCTCCCCCGAGCTGCCGCTGTTCGTCTACCGCAGCGGCGAGGAGGCATTGTTCCGGGAGCTGCTGCCGGAGTTCCGGATGCCGCCCGACCTGCTGGCCCGCACCGAGCAGCGCAGTCTCATCTTTTTTGCACCGGCAGGCATTCCCTTTGCCCTCTGCCTCCTGCTGACGCTGGTCTCGGCCACAGTGCTGCCCCAGCTGACCGTGACCCTGCTCATCCCCACGTTCTTCTTTGGGGCGCTGCTGGCCGGGGCTGCGGCAGGCTACCGGCGGGAGGGTCTCTGGCTGCGGGAGGGCCGCATGACCCTGCGGCGGCAGCAGGGGCTCTACCTGCACTGCATCTGTGTGTTGCACCCGGATGTCTGCCTGACCGCAGCACAAAGCCCCTGGGCTGCCAGCGTTGGCCGCACCAACCTGACCCTGACCTTTCCCGGCTGGGTAAAGCTCAAGGTGAGGAGCGTGCCGCTGCGGGATGCGGAGAAATTTTTCAGATTTATGGAAACAAATTAAATCTCTCAGCCGCCGATCGGCGACAGCTCCCCCAATAAGGGGAGCCCTTGGCATAAAGATAACGTTATTGTTTTTAGGGGAAGTAAAATTGTTATGATTCATACAGTATTATTTGATTTGGACGGCACTTTGCTGAACACCATCGACGACCTGGCTGATGCAGGCAACTGGGTGTGCGCACAGCACGGGTGGCCGGAGTTTACGGTGGAGCAGTTCAAGCACATGGTGGGCAACGGCATCCCGAAGCTCGTGGAGCGGTTTTCGCCCGCCGATGCCCGCACACCGGAGCAGCTGGCCGCTACGCTGGCAGAGTTTACCGCCCGGTACGATGCCCACAAGGAGGACAAGACTGCGCCTTACCCGGGCATTGCTGCCCTCATTGACGCGCTGAACGCCGCAGGCGTGCAGTGCGCAGTGTTCTCCAACAAGGCTGACCCGCTGTGCGGCAAGATCATCGAGCATTATTTCGGGGCAGGTCGGTTTGTTCTGGTGCGGGGCAGCCGCCCGGGCGTGCCCACCAAGCCCGACCCCACCGGTGTTTACAGCCTGATGCAGGACCTGCACGCAGACCCTGCCAGCACCCTGTTTGTGGGTGACAGCGATGTAGATATCCTGACCGGGCACAATGCCGGTCTGCCTGCCATGGGGGCGCTGTGGGGCTTCCGGGGCCGCGCAGAACTGACTGCTGCCGGAGCCGATGCACTGGCCAGCGTGCCTGAGGATATTTTAGAATACGTTAGAACACATTAAAGGAACGACCCTCTCCGGTGCTGTGAAGCACGGACGGAGAGGGTCGATTTTTATTTGCAGACTGTTCACAGGATGTTTCTTGCATAAACTCCCCTGTTTTCCTATAATATAGTTCCCATTTGATACAATTGAGAAACGGAGGACTTGCCCATGGCAGCTGAAAAGAAAACTTCCCCCAACGTAGAGAGCCGCCTGCGCCACAACATCCTGAAAATGCCCCAGGAGGTATATGCCGCCAGCGGCATCGTCATCAACGGGCGGCGGCTGAAAAGCTTTGTATTCACCACCGACCTTGCCATCATCCGCAACTGCGACGCGGACGCGGTGTTCGCAGTCTATCCTTTCACGCCCCAGCAGGCCATCAGCGATGCCATCATCAAGGCATCCTACATCCCGGTGTTCTGCGGTGTGGGCGGCGGCACCACCCACGGCGTGCGCACCCTGAACCTTGCCCGCGACGTGGAGAGCCAGGGTGCCATGGGCGTGGTTCTCAATTCCCCCATCTCTGACCTGAACCTGCTGGCGGTCTCGCGGGTGGTGGACATCCCGGTCATCATCACAGTGACAAAAGAGGACACCAACATCCGGAGCCGCATTGATTCCGGGGCATCCATCCTGAATGTGGCCTGCAGCACCGACACGCCCCGGGTGGTGGCAAAGATCCGGAAGCAGTTCCCGGATGTGCCCATCATCGCCAGCGGCGGCAAGACCGGCGAGAGCATTTCCGCCACCATTGCGGCGGGTGCCAACGCCATCACCTACACACCGCCCTCTCCGGCTGTGCTGTTCAAGGAAATGATGGAGAAATACCGGGAATGATTTACGCAAGACGCTGTAACGTTTTTTCTGTTACAGCGTCTTTTTTACGCCATAGAAGGAGATATTTCAGAAATTTTTGAATTTTTGCGAAATAATTGTTGACAAATCGCGGTCGATTGGCTATAATAATAAAGCACTGTTCAAGTGCACAAAATAAATATGGCGGTATAGCTCAGTTGGCTAGAGCATTCGGTTCATACCCGAAGTGTCACCGGTTCAAATCCAGTTACCGCTACCACGTTACAGAGTTTCGCTAAGATAAGGGGGACGGTCGTCCGCAGTAGTGGACGATGAAAGTCGGAGGTTTTAGCGAAGCTCTGTATTTGTAAGGCCCGTTGGTCAAGCGGTTAAGACACGGCCCTTTCACGGCTGTAACATGGGTTCGATTCCCGTACGGGTCACCAAAAAGCTTCTGATTGAAAAATCAGGAGCTTTTTTCTTTTTATTTTTTCTACACAACAAACCCCCGCCGTCTGCATCACGCGGACGGCGGGGGTTTCAACATTTTATGAGTGCTCTGTGGAAAAGCTCAGGCTCAGCCCTTCTTGTGGGTAGGGACCATAACTTCCAGGCCGCCCATGTAGGGCTGCAGCACCTTGGGGATGGTCACGGAGCCATCGGCCTGCAGATGGTTCTCCAGGAAGGCGATCAGCATACGCGGAGGAGCCACGCAGGTGTTGTTCAGGGTGTGGGCCAGATAGGTCTTGCCGTCCTTGCCCTTGACGCGGATGTGCAGGCGGCGTGCCTGTGCATCGCCCAGGTTGGAGCAGGAGCAGACCTCAAAGTACTTCTGCTGGCGGGGGCTCCAGGCCTCGATATCGCAGCTCTTGACCTTCAGGTCAGCCAGATCGCCGGAGCAGCAGTTCAGCTGGCGCACGGGGATCTCCATGCTGCGGAACAGCTCCACGGAGTTCTGCCAGAGCTTCTCGTACCAGTCGGCGCTCTCCTCGGGGCGGCAGACCACGATCATCTCCTGCTTCTCGAACTGGTGGATGCGGTAGATGCCGCGCTCCTCGATGCCGTGTGCGCCCTTCTCCTTGCGGAAGCAGGGGCTGTAGGAGGTCAGGGTCAGGGGCAGAGTGGCCTCGTCCAGGGTCTGGTCGATGAAGCGGCCGATCATGGTGTGCTCACTGGTACCGATCAGGTACAGATCCTCGCCCTCGATCTTGTACATCATGGCATCCATCTCGGGGAAGGACATCACGCCCTGCACCACGTTGCCGTGCATCATAAAGGGAGGAATGACATAGGTGAAGCCCTTGTCGATCATAAAGTCGCGGGCATAGGCCAGCACAGCCTCGTGCAGGCGGGCAATGTTGCCCAGCAGGTAGTAGAAGCCATTGCCGGCCACGCGGCCTGCAGCATCCATATCGATGCCGTCAAAGCTCTCCATGATCTCGGTGTGGTACGGGATGGGGAAATCTGGCACCACAGGCTCGCCAAAGCGCTGAGCCTCCACGTTGTAGGTGTCATCGGGACCGATGGGCACGCTGGGGTCGATCATCTGGGGGATGGTGTACATGATCTCCTGGATGCGGTCAGCCAGTTTGGCTTCCTCGGCCTCCAGCTCTGCCATCTTGTCTGCGTCGGCCTTGACGGCGGCGTTGTTGGCATCGATCTGTGCCTGCAGCTGGGCCTTCTGGGCCTCGTCGGTGCACTTCTTCAGCTGACCGAACAGGGGGCCGTTGGCTTTGCTCAGCTTGTTGCGGGCAGCCTTCAGGCTCTCAACTTCCTTCAGGCACTCGCGGTACTTTGCGTCCTTCTCGATGACTTCATCCACCAGAGGGAGCTTGGCATCCTGGAACTTCTTCTTGATGTTTTCCTTGACAGCATCCGGGTTGTCACGGACAAATTTGATATCAAGCATGATTTACTCTCCTTACTCTATTTCGGTTCGCACGGGCAGGTAAGCCCTTTCCCATGCCGTTCAAAGGCGGCGTGCCGCCTTGGATCGCTATGTTTTTCTTCTCGGGCAGGCTTGCCTTCGTACAACCTCTCAGTCGGGCTGGCGGCGTATACGAAAAGCTTCCATCGGCTGCCAGGGCCTCTCCTACCAGGCAACAACAATGACAGAGAGGTTTAATCCTCAACCTGATATTGCCCTAATAAGTTTGCAAAAGCCTTCAGCTGTTCATCCGAGTAGAAGTGGACGGTCAGCTTGCCCTTGCCGTCGTGGTAGGCCACATTGACCTCACTGCCCAGCGCCTGCTTCAGGCTCTCCTCCACCTCCACAGGCAGGGTGCCGCGCGGGGCGGGCTCCACAGGCTCTTTGGGGGGCTTGGCCAGCTTTTTGCACAGGGCCTCTGCCTGTCGGACATTCAGCTCATGGTCGGCAATGATCTGTGCCGCCTGCTCCTGCAGCTCCGGAGTGGGCAGACCCAGCACCACCTTTGCGTGGCCGGTGGTGAGAAAACCGCTTTTCAGCAGCTCCAGCACCGTTTCGGGCAGGTTGAGCAGACGCAGGCTGTTGGCCAGCGCGCTGCGGCTCTTGCCCAGTTTGCGGGCGGCCTGCTCCTGGGTCAGGTCACAGCGGGTCATCAGCTCCCGGATGCCCAGTGCTTCTTCCACCGGGTCCAGATCCTCGCGCTGAAGGTTTTCCACCAGCGCCAGCTCCATGGCCTGCTCATCTGTGACATCCTTCACGACGACGGGTGCCTCGGTCAGGCCCGCCATCCGGCAGGCACGCCAGCGGCGCTCACCGGCCACGATGAGATAGCGGTCCACCCCGTGGGGCCGCACCGCGATGGGCTGCAGCAAACCGTGCTCTGAGATGCTGGCCGCCAGCTCGGCCAGCGTTTCCTCATCAAAGGTCTTGCGGGGCTGAGCCGGGTCCGGCTCGATCTCCCGCAGGGGCAGCGTCTCGATCCGGTTATCGGACTCAAAGCTGGGGGCTGTGTCCTCAAACAGACTTTCCAGGCCCCGGCCCAGTCCTCCTCTTTTTTTTGCCATAGGTTACGCTTCCCCCTGCTTCACTTGTTCCAGTGCGCTTTTCTGCCCGGCGGGGGCACTGTTCCCTTTTGTGCGGCGGCGTGCCGGCTCATGCGGGCGGTTGTTCTTTACGAACTCAATGGCGAGATCCATATAGGCCTCGCTGCCCTTGCCCTTGGGCTCATAGAAATTGATGGGCTGGCCGTAGCTGGGCGCTTCAGAGATGCGGATGGTGCGCGGGATGGTGGTCTTGTAGACCTTGGTGCCAAAATACTTTTTGACCTGATCCACCACCTGCAGCGTCAGGTTGAACCGCCCGGAGAACATGGTGAACACCACACCCTCGATGTCCAGATAGGGGTTGTACTTCTTGCGGATGGTCTTGAGGGTGCTGATGAGCTCCGACAGGCCCTCCAGTGCGTAATACTCACACTGGATGGGGATCAGTACGCTGTCGCAGGCGCACAGACCGTTCAAGGTGAGCAGATCCAGGCTGGGCGGGCAGTCCACAAAGATGAAGTCGTAGTCCTTCTGCACCGAGGCCAGCGCCTTGCGCAGGCGGCTTTCGCGGCCCGGCAGGTCGATCATTTCCAGACCCGCACCCGCCAGCCGGGTGTTGGAACCGATGACATCGGTGCGGAACTCGGTCTTGCGGATGGCATCCTTTGCCTCCGCCTCACCGATCAGCAGCTCATAAGTACCCACATCGACACTCCGCTTGGGAATGCCGTAACCGGTGGTGGTATTGCCCTGCGGGTCCAGATCGACGATGAGCGTCTTTTTGCCCAGAGCCGCAACGCAGGACGAAAGGTTCACGGCCGTGGTGGTCTTGCCCACACCGCCTTTTTGGTTTGCAATTGCAACGATTTTAGCCACGCTCTTTGTTTCCTCCCGGGAAAATTATTTGTTCCACGTGGAACATTCGAGGCCGGGCCCCGCTGTTTTCCCACCAGCAAAGCCCCTTTAAAGACTAGTATAGCACATCAGCGCGGCTTTTTGAACCGGTTTCCCGATTATTTTGCGTAAAAACCCTGTGGAATTGCATTTTTTGTGAAAATTGCGATGCGTTTTATCTTTGCGCGGCTGCGGTTGGAATGCGCACCGTGTATTCGATATAGCCGTCCCGCTCTTCCCTGTGGGCCGTAGCAGGCACACCGTTGTCCGTCATCAGTCGGATGGCCTGGTCGATGGTGTTGACAAAGATGCGCACATCCTTGACCATGGAGATGCGGTGTCTGCCCGGGGCGGCGGCATTGAGCACCTGCTCAATGTACAGGTCGGTCTGCCGGGCATTCATCCGCCGCTTGGCAATGGTGATAAGGGCTTCGCTCCGCCGGTTCTCGGGCAGACGCAGGACAGCCCGGGCGTGGCGCTCGGTCAGGCCATTGTCCAGCACGAACTTTCTTTGGTCCGCCGTCAGCTGCAGCAGCCTATTGGCAAGGGTGGGCTGTGCCATGCCCAGCCGCTTGGCCGCCTCGGCCTGGGTGCAGTCCCAAAGGGCGATCACATCCCGAAGGCCCTGCGCCTGCTCAAAGGGGTTCAGGTCTTCCCGCTGGATGTTTTCCAGCAGACCCAGCGCCGCAGTCCGCTGGTCGCCGCAGTCGCAGAGGATGGCCGGAATGGTCTCCATCCTGGCCAGCTTGCAGGCGCGGAGCCGCCGCTCCCCTGCCACCAGCTCGTAACCTCCCTCGATCTTCCGCACCGAGATGGGCTGCAGCAGGCCGTTTTCCCGGATGCTCTGGGCCAGCCCCGCCAGCTCCTTTTCATCAAAAACAGTCCGGGCCTGAAACGGCGAGGGACGGATGCTTTCCACAGGCAGGGTGTAAATCTTTCCGGCAGATTTCTTCCATTCAAACATGATTCTTTCCCCTTTCGCTGAAATGTGACGCAGTTTTCCACTGTTTCCCGGGAAACGGTGGAAAACTCACTCATTGCAGTTCCAGTGTACCAGAAATCAAAAAGCCCTGCCAGAAGAATCGTTCGGCAGGGCTTGGCATTTATCTTGCGGTTTTGCGTTATTTCAGCGGAGACTTTGCGATCTTTCCACCGTTTCTGGGGTAGGCTGTCGGAGTTTGCGAAATCTTTTTGCAGAGGATGAGGGTGCGGGTATCGCCGCCCGGCAGATGCAGGGTGCGGGTTTCCTTGTACTCTCCGCCCAGCTTCCGGATGGCACCGCGGGCTGCAGCCAGCTCCTCCTCGCCGGAAGCGCCCTTCATGGCAAGGAAGCTGCCACCCACCTTGACCAGCGGCAGGCAGTACTCGGCCAGCATGGGCAGAGCCGCCACCGCACGGGCAGAGGCCAGATCAAACTGCTCCCGCCATGCTTTGCGGGCGGCTTCCTCGGCGCGCTCCTTGGCAAACTCCACCCCGGTCAGGCCCAGCTGAGCGCAGGCATATTTCAAGAACTCCACCCGCTTGCCGGTGGGCTCCATCAGGGTCAGCTCCAGCTCGGGCTTGTAGATCTTTGTCACGATACCCGGGAATCCGGCACCGGCACCCACGTCCACCATCTTCCCTGCCACCTCTGGTTGGCTGGCAAACAGCAGGCTGTCGAGGAAGTGCTTGTCCTCAATGCCCTCCGGGTCGGTAATGGCGGTCAGATTGACCTTCTGGTTGTAGTCCACCAGGATCTGCGCAAAGGCATCCAGCTGATCCAGCTGGTCCCCGGTCAGCGCAATGTTCCACATGGAACATTTTTGCTCTAATCTGTTCTTGTCGATCATTTATCTGTCCCTTTTCGTTTTAGGCAATTCTTTTGTCTTTCTACCAATGGCTCTCCTATCAGGGGAGCTGTCTCCGCAGGCGGCTGAGCGGTTGTACAGAGGTTCTGCCCTTCTTCGTCAACCTCTCCGTCAGTGCATCAGGTTTTCTCTCTGACTGTTAAAGCAATGCTCAGCTGCGCCACATCGGAGGGCGAAACGCCGGGGATGCGGCCTGCCTGCCCCAGATTCTTCGGGCGGATGCGGGTCAGCTTCTCACGGGCCTCCAGCGTCAGGCCGGTCAGGTCAGTATACTCAAAATCTGCGGGGATCAGGGTCTTTTCGTGGCGGGCCACGTCACGGATCATCCGATCCTGCCTTGCAATGTAGCCCGCGTACTTGATCTCGGTCTCCAGCCGCTCGGCCAGCATGGGGGTGATGCCCTCACCCCAGCCGATCACACCCGCCAACAGCGGGTAGCTGATCTCGGGGCGGCGGAGCAGCTCCTCGGCAATGCCGCCCTCCGCGGCAGGGGTCAGCCCGGCTGCTTCCATGGCAGCGCGCAGGTCAGCAGTGCGCAGATGGGTCTCGTGCAGGCGGCGGCGCTCCGCCTCCAGAATGCTCTGGGTGTGCTGGTATTTTGCCCAGCGGTCATCCTGCACCAGACCATACTCCCGGCCAATGGGGGTCAGCCGCTGATCGGCGTTGTCCTGCCGCAGGGTCAGGCGGTACTCGCTCCGGCTGGTCATCATGCGGTAAGGGTCCATGACCCCCTTTGTGACAAGGTCATCCACCAGCGTGCCCAGATAGCTGGTCTGCCGCTCCAGGATCAGCTGACTCTCCCCTTTTGCACTGCGGGCAGCGTTCAGACCGGCCAGCAGACCCTGCGCGGCAGCTTCCTCGTAGCCGGAGGTGCCGTTGAACTGGCCTGCACCATACAGGCCCCGCACCACCTTGCTCTCCAGTGTGGCTTCCAGGCTGGTCGGGTCTACGCAGTCATACTCGATGGCGTAGGCCGGGCGCATGATCTCAATGTGTTCAAAGCCCTGAATGCTCCGGTAAAAGGCGTTCTGCACATCCTCAGGCAGGCTGCTGGACGCACCCTGCAGATACATCTCCTCTGTGTTCTCGCCGCAGGGCTCCACAAAGATGGGGTGCCGGTCCTTGCCCGCAAAGCGCACCACCTTATCCTCAATGGAGGGGCAGTACCGGGGGCCAACCCCCTCGATCATGCCGCCATAGAGCGGGCTGCGCTGGATGTTGTCCAGAATGATCCTGTGGGTCTCGGGGTTGGTGTAGGCGATCCAGCACTCGACTTTATTGTGCATGGGTGCATCCGTCAGAAAGCTGAAGGGCTGCAGCTCACCGTCCGGGTCGCCGGGCTGGCATTCCAGCTTGGAGAAGTCGATGCTTCTCCGGTGGACACGGGCAGGGGTACCGGTCTTGA
>ERZ791619.241-NODE-241-length-37079-cov-41.4186_pt1 | contig 37079 bp, 41 predicted proteins | sample MGYA00510271_ERZ791619 | MGnify/ENA primary metagenome ERZ791619 (study PRJEB30046, sample SAMN00715209) | human gut metagenome | study: EMG produced TPA metagenomics assembly of the A metagenome-wide association study of gut microbiota in type 2...
AAGAGCCCGTAAAAGAGCCCGTAAAAGAGCCCGTAAAAGAGCCCGTAAAAGAGCCGGAACAACCAAAGGAACAAGTGACTATTGAACAGGCGAAGGCCGTAGCTATGAAGGCGTTAAACAAGGGCCGTAGAGAGGTTGTCAAAGACGCGTTTGGATATGTTGGGGCCTCATCTTTCCCGACCCTGGCGCCCGAGAATTTTGCCGACTTTATCAAGTACATTGAGGAAAACCTATAAAATGATGCAAAACCATAAAGATAGGGACCACGCTTTACTATCCCCTAGTTCCTCGGGCCGCTGGATGAATTGCCCACCCTCGGCCCGGCTAGCGGAAACAGTGGAAAACGAAACGAGCGTGTATGCTGAAGAAGGCACCCTATTCCACGAGATTTGTGAGTACTGCCTAGCCCAATGGAATGCGGGCGTATGGGAACCGGACCCGTTCGGTGAGGAATTGCCGACACTTAAAGACGACCACCTGATGCACCCACTATTCAAGCCGGAAATGTTCAAGCACGCCCGCAATTATTGCGATTTCGTTATGAATGAAAACTACAACCTTGAGAAGTCTGACGGAGCATGTGCCATGCTGCTAGAGGAGCGGGTAGACATTTCCGAATATGCGCCGGACTGTTTCGGCTCTGTGGACTGTCAGTTAGTCGGATACGATACTCTGGAAATTATCGACTTGAAGTACGGCGAAGGCGTTAAGGTGAAGGCGGAAAACAATACTCAAATGATGTTGTACGCACTCGGAGCACTCAAGAAAAAACCCTCGATAACGAAGGTTAAAACGGTCATCGCACAAGTACGGTTAAATCATTTCGATACATGGGAAATCTCCGTTAACGACTTGACACAGTGGGCTAATAAGGTGCTAAAACCGGTAGCTAAGAGGGCTTTCGCGGGGGAAGGCGAGCAAAAGGTAGGCGATTGGTGCGGCTTTTGCCCTGTAAAGGCGCAATGCCGGAAACAGTACGAAAACGTTATGCAGGACTTCGAACGGTACGAATACCCGGAACTACTGACACAGGAGGAAATAACCGACCTTATCGGTAAGATAGACCGATATAAAAGTTGGTTGGAGAGCGTTAACAAGTACGTGTATGATGAGGCGTTAAGGGGTCACAAGTGGAACGGGTACAAGTTGGTTGCGGGAAGGTCTAGCAGGGTGATAACGGACGAGGAACCGATACGGCAAGACCTGTTACGGGAATACCTGGAAGACGAGATATTTAACATCAAGTTGAAAGGTATCGGAGACCTCGAGAAGCTGGTAGGAAAGAAAGCGTTTTCCGCCAAGTACGGACAGTACGTCCAATCCAAACCGGGCAAACCTAAGTTAGTTCCGGATAGCGCGCCGGGGGACGAGATTAACGCCCTAAGCGATTTCGACATCGAAAGCTAACAAATATTAAAATAAGTAAAGCGATTGGGAGATATAAAAATAAAACCATATCTTTGAATCGAATTAAAAAACCAATTAAAAAACCAATTAAAAAACCAATTAAAATTTAAAAATTATGAGTAAGAAATTGATTCTAAAAAATGTGAGATTTTCCTATGTAAGAGTATTCGAGGCCGCGCCTATTATGGATGGGAATACCAACTATTACAGTGTATCAATACTTATCCCAAAAACCGACACAAAGCAGGTTAACGAGATTAAGAGATCACTCAAGGAACTTGCAGATGAATTTTTGGCGAACAATCCGAAATTCAAGGGTAACCTTCCGGAAGATTGGAGAAACCCACTAACGGACGGAGATAAGAAAGGTGACGAAGGGTACGAAGGAATGTTTGTACTTAACGCAAAGAGACAAGAGAAGAACGGAAAACCTATTGTTATTGACAAGCATAAACAGCCGATAACGGTTAAAGAAGATATGTATTCGGGTTCATGGGGAACCGCATCACTAAGTTTGTTTTCGTACTTTAAATCCGCCAATAGTTGCGGAGTCGGCGTTGGGCTCAACGGGATACAAAAAGTTGTAGACGATGACCGATTAGACGGGGGTGCAAGCGTTAACGACTTCGACGATGAAGGAGGAAGTGATAACGGTTTGAGCGATTTCGAATAACATTTTTACAGAGTTTATTATTTAATTTTTAGTAACCGATTTTATTTTATAACAAATGTGCGAGGTCCGCCCGAGTAGAAGCTGGTGGGCCTTATTTTTTAACCCCTAAAAATAGAAAAAATGATTAACCCAATTTTCATAGACTTTGAAACGTTTTCGGGCGAGGATATTAAGGCGGGCGGCGCGTATAGATATACGATGTCGTTTGACTTTGAAATACTTTTGGTCGGTTACGCGGTTGGGGATAGTGATGTAGTTATAGTTGATGTTGCAGAAGATAGAAATGGGTGGCAGAAATTCATATCCCTAATGGAGGACCCCCAATATACAATAGTATCACACAATGCGCAGTTCGAAAGATTGTGCCTAAAGGCCTACGGCGTTGATATTCCCGCAAATAGATTTTTATGCACCGCTTCCCTGGCGCTATATGCAGGGTTTCCGGAATCGCTTAAAATGCTATCGGCAGCGCTTAACCTCAAAGAAGGAAAGAAGGGCACCGGGCTAGCGTTGATAAAGTTTTTCAGCATTCCCCAACAGAGCAAAAAAGACGGTGTGTACCGTAACTACATGAAGGATTACCCGGAGAAGGCCGAGGAATTTATGGACTATCTCCGTTATGACGTACTTTCTGAACGCGAAGCGTACCGCAGACTAGAGTACTGTATGTTCCCGGACTCGGAACGCGAAGTTTACGCCCTGGACCAATATATTAATGATACCGGGATAAAGGTGGATACAAGACTGGCCACGAACGCCGAAAACCTCAACAACGATTTTTGCGAGGGCTTGAAAAACCATATTAAAGACTTGTATAACATCTCATCTTTGAAATCAACCAAGCAATTGCAGGACTTTTGTTTGGTCCGTTCCGGTATGACATTTAATTCTTTCCGGAAAGAAGATATCGACGGTATTATAGCAGCGTGCAATGACAACCAGGTAACCGAGGTGCTAGAGGCCCGCAAAATCATCAATAAGACGAGCAATGCAAAATATACCGCTATGCTTAACTGTGTATGCCCGGACGGGCGTGTACACGGATTGTACCGTTACTACGGAGCAGGCCGGACGGGCCGTTTTGCGGGTCGCCTGGTGCAGATGCAGAATTTACCGCGCAACTATATCCATGAGTTGGACTCGTGCCGTGAAGACGCTAAGAATGTCGATTTAGCTACATTTGAATTGTTTTGGGGCGACGCCCCCGGGATGCTTTCGCAACTTATCCGTACCGCATTTATAGCGGACAAAGGAAAGATATTTGTAGTTGCGGATTACAGCGCAATCGAGGCGCGCGTATTGGCAGGTCTGGCCCGTGAAGAATGGCGTTTGGACGCGTTCCGGAACGGGAAAGATATATACGTAGTATCTGCCAGCCGTACATTTAGCCTACCCGAGGAACAGTGCGGGAAAGGGACTCATTACAGGCAGCAAGGAAAGGTAACGGAGCTAGCTCTAGGGTACGGTGGTTGGGTCGGTGCTATGGAAACAATGGACTATGAAAAGTCAATAGACTCGGCTCGGTACAAGGATATCATACTACGGTGGCGGGACGCGTCGCCGCGTATCGTGGAATTTTGGGAGGTTCTTGAAAGTAAAGCAAAGCTATGCATACGCAACAAAGCCCGCGTAGATGTAATACAGTACGGCGTATGGGTGTGCCGTTTCGAGTGGTTCGAGGAAAACAATTCGCTCGCTATCCTGCTGCCTTCCGGGCGCCGCCTATTTTACCCGGAATGCAAGATAAAGACCAAAAGTATCAAGGGCCGTGAACGTAGCGTTATTACGTACATGGGCACCGATTTAACAGGCAAATGGTCGGAACTCGATACCTACGGCGGAAAGCTAACCGAGAACCTAACACAGGCAGTGAGCCGTGATATACTAGTGTACGGTATGCAGACTATTCGCGCCCGATATCCCGAGGTTGATATAGTGGGGCATATCCATGATGAGACAGTTAACGAGGTGCCGGTAGATGACTTCGGGGAGCCCGCGGTAACACTCAAGGAGATTTGCCAAGCTATGGCGAGTACGCCCGAGTGGGCCGAACCGTTCGGCATTCCGTTGAACGCGGAAGGATTTATAAGTAATTACTATAAAAAGGATTAGATATGGATAAATATACTTTGTCGGTGGCGGGGAGTTCCGCCTCAATGAAATGGGCGACCGTCCGATACACATGGGAGGAGTTTTTGGAAAGACTTGGTAAAGAGGTACGCAGCCCGGAATCTATGCGCGAGTTCGACCGCCTGGACCGCACGGCGCGCGCCAATCTGAAAGATGTTGGCGGATATATGGCGGGAGAACTTTCCGGCGCCAGGAGGCTTAAGAGCGCGGTGTTATCCCGGTCTATGATAACATTAGACGTTGACTACGCGGATGAACTTTTCCCGATTGAATTCGGGGCAAGGTTCCCGGGCGTAGCCGCGGTAATATATAACACACGTTCGGACCGCGAGACCTCTAGACGGTTCCGCCTTATCGTGCCGTTCGCCGATGAGGTACAAGACCCCGTGCAGTACGAGGCCGCCGCGCGTAAAGTGGCCGAGTTGATAGGTATTGACTTGTTCGACCCGACAACCTTCCAGGCGGAACGAATGATGTATTGGCAATCCCTTTCCGCGGACCAGCCTAAAGTGTTCGACGTTATAGAGGGCGACCCGATTAGCGCCGATTACCTGTTATCGCTGTACGGCAATGGCGAGGAATGGCGGGATATCAATAATTGGGCGTTCAAGTCTGACACGGAGAAGGAGACCCGCGCGATTGTGAATAAGGCAATGGCACAGAACCCGCGCGAAAAGTCCGGCCTAGTGGGCGCGTTCTGCCGGGCGTACACCGTGCAGGAAGCCATAGAAAAGTATCTATCGGACGTGTACGAGGTTTACCAGGGAAACGACAGATACACATATAAGGCGGGTAATAGTGTGGGTGGTATGATTGTGTTTGAGGACCTGTTTTGCCTTTCATACCACGCCACCGACCCGATTTCAGACGGGCACGCATATAACGCCTACGACCTTGTACGTGTGCACAAGTTCGGGCACATGGGTAAAGAGGACAGTACGAAGGCGATGAACAAACTAGTTTGCGAAGATAAGGACTGTGTAAAGGACTTGATTACGCCGGATGCCGATTTAAACGACTTCGAAGATTACGGAGACGAAACCAAGTCAGACAGCGCCGAGGACATTACGGAATTGGTTTGGGACCTGGACGGAAAAGGAAACAAGCAGGTAACCGTTAACAACTTCGTCAACGCATTCAAGTCGGACCCGTTATTAAATGGACTGCTAGCCTATGACATGCTGAAAGAAACTATCGTATTTACCCGGCCTTCCTTTACTCGTAAGGGGACCAAAAAAGGCGACCTTATCACCGACACGGACGTATCGATTATAAAGGGGCGCATAGAGCGGTTGCACGGCATTTACAATGATGCAAAGATAAACGACGCTATCGAACAGGTGAGCAGTGATAACGCGTTCCACCCGATAAAAAATTACCTAGAGTCCCTTACATGGGACGGTGTAGAACGTATTGATACGTTTTTAATCGAATACATGGGAGCCGAGGATAACGCATACACCCGGGAGGCCTTCCGCAAAATGCTTTTGGCGGCTGTTACGCGCATTTACAAGCCCGGCACCAAGTTTGACACTGCCCTGGTGTTTTACTCCGAGCAGGGGGTCGGAAAGTCCACGTTAATACAGCGTCTTTCCAAGGGTTGGTTTAACGACTCGTTAACGAGTCTTTCCGGCAAAGAGTCATACGAAGCTATACAGTTCGCGTGGCTCGTGGAGCTAGCCGAGTTATCCGCGTTGAGGCGTTCCGATGTCGAGGCGGTTAAGAACTTTATATCAAAGCGCGAAGATACATACAGGGGTGCATACGCCCGGCGCGTCAAGACTCACCAAAGGCAATGCGTATTTTTCGGCTCCACGAATGACGACGAATTTTTGAAGGACGCGACAGGAAACCGCCGATTTTTCCCGGTAGCCGTCCAGCGCGTGAAGAAAACGCACATCATTTTTGAACCGCAATTCGACGCTATTGTAGACCAACTATGGGCGGAAGCCATGAACGCCTACATATTCGGCGAGGCCCTTACATTGTCCGATGAGGCCGAAATGGTAGCAGGCGGAACGAGGGACGAATTTACAGAGCGCACACCGCTGCAAGGTTTGATAGAGGAATACCTGGATAGATTGTTCCCGGCTGACTATGAAGATAGGTTTCTGCCTCAACGCCTGGACTTTCTTAATGGTGATTTGGGCGAGGTAGGGACCGTGCGCAAGGACACATGCAGCCTTATCGAGGTGTGGACCGAGGCGCTAGGCCGGAATAAAGAGGACTACACAACCGCGAAGGGACGGGAGATTGCCAACGCCTTGAAATCTCTTAAGGGGTGGAAGCGCGGTAAACAGGCCCGGCTAAAACTTTACGGTAAGCAGATAATTTATAGGCGAATGGGCACGGATATCCCGAAAGAATAACTATCTTTGCAAAGAAGAGAATCAAATACTACTCAATTTCAACCAACTACTAATTTAAGGGGTTTACAGTTCAGAAGGGAGACGTTGCGAAACGTTTCCTTTTATTTATTTGTGTTAAATCTACAAAGTTTTTTCTCAAAAAGTTTTGTAGTTCAAAAAGTATCCGTATCTTTGTAGTGTCGATAAGAAATTAATAACCCTTTAAAATTAAAAGATATGGCAACTAAAGTAATAGACGAAAAGAAGAGATTTAGCTACGTGGTAACATTCGATTTGTTCAGACAAACCAACGTTAAGATATCATTAGGTAATAAGATATACGAATTCGTGAACGTAATCAACGACTATAACACCGCTAACGGGTGTAACACTATCGCGGTTCTGTACGACCTTAAGAGCCAAAAGTACGTAGCCGTAAATATACAGGACGAGAAGATTAACAGCAAAGAATGTGTAATAATCAAGTAATCATTAACCGGGGCGGGGCGACCCGCCTATAAAAACCCTAAAGATATGAAAAAGAATATACTTACATTTTTAACGTACCTATTTTGGGTGGTCGCGTTTGTAGCGTTTATATTAATATTTTGCGAACCAACAACTAATATATAAATTATGTTTGAAATTTTAAAAGTGACCGTTATATTCGAAGGCGGTAAAGTAGTCCAGTACCAAGGGGAAGAACTAACCGCCCTTATCGGGTCCCATGAAGTTAATAATGTGGAGACGGTCCGCGATATGGCGAAGTTACGCGTAAAAGACGAATTACGTGATTTTGCGTTCGGCGCGCCGAAACGGGTGATAATAGCGTACAGGGAGAAGGAATAAAGTACTAATCATTAAATAATAAGATTATGAGTAACAAGAAGAAGTTAAGAGGACCTAGGGACGGCGCCACCCGTATAACGCCGGACAAGTCATTTAACGGCCATTTTAGGGGAGTGTACAGATTGGAGGTCTACGATAAGGAGTCGGACAAGTGGAACACCCTAAGGGGGTGCAGTAACTTAACATGGGGTAAGGCGGTCATAGCCCGTACCAATTATGTAGCACTGCGGAAGGCATGCAAGATAGCTAACAATACCGTTATACGGATAGTAAAGCAGGGAAGCAATGAAGTCGTACGAGACGAGTGAAAAGGTATTTGAACGTACATTTTCCAAGTACGTTAATGACAAAGGAGGGATAGCAGTAAAATTGCTATCCCAATTTGTTAACGGGCTACCCGACCGTATGTACCTGTTGCCCGGCGGGCGTGCGCTATTCATTGAGTTCAAAAGCACCGGAAAGAAACCGACCAGGATACAGGAGCACATTATAGGGCGAATCCGGAAACTAGGGTTTACCGTGTTGGTAGTGGATAGCCCGGAGACATGGAAAGAGGCGGTTTCGGGGGTTGATAAGTTACTAGACGTTAATAACGAATGAAACGGTATAACGAATGTTAATGTTTTGACTAAAAGTTTTGTAGTCCGAAAAGTATCCGTATCTTTGAAGTGTCAAAAGGAAATAAACCAATTAAAATTAGAAGATATGAAGTACGAACAAGGAGAATTAACCGAGGTGGATATAAAGGCCCGCCGTCGGTTTTGGAATAAGAGGGGCTTTTTCGGTGAGCCCAAAAAGAAAGAGCTGGAACGGAGTTCCCTCAAAATGCAAAAATTGCTAGCAGCTATGAAGGACTGCACGAGGGAGGAGATAATGCAGATAAAAAAGATAAGCCCGTACACAAGGAGATTTCAATATCTAGATAAACAGCAGACTATCATTTGGGAGGCTACCATGGAAAATATAGAATACGCTCTACGAATAGCCCCTAAAACATTTAAAGTAAACCAATCAAGTAACATTTAAAAATTAGAATCATGAAAAAATTAATTAGTATTTTAGCAATAGTTTTGCTTGCAGTTAGTGCAATGGCACAGGTAACAAGTCAGACAGGGAAATTGGAAACGATTAAGTCGTTCCGCCTGGGAGTTTGTAAGCTAATCAAGGCAGAGAAGGAAGGCGCGGTAACGTATCAGATAACCGCCCTAAGCGCTAATGCTTCATCGTATACTCTGACTATCCCCCTGGGGGATGAAAAGGCCGCTGTGGCCCTCTTAACGTCTCTATCGGAATATAAACCGACAAAGGGTGAAAGAGTCAATCTTAATAACGAGGACGGTAATACGGCTACCTATTCAAAGTTTAATGGCGCCTGGGAGATATACGGACGCGGGGGTGTTATGTACATAGCAGTGAGCAGAAAGGAATTATTAACAATGGCTAAAGTAATAGGAGGCAAATAATATGGAGACCACAGAAAGAAACTATAACGAGTTATACAGTAACGGAAATGAGTATCTAAAGGTTTTCGTACATGCGGGACTACATAACATATTTGCGGCGACCAATGTAAAGACAATGGAATGGAAACGATTCAACTCCCTTAAGGATCTGGAAGCATATCTATACAATAAAGAGTACCACCTTGTTATGACAGACCGTGCAACGATATTTGCCCGTAACATTATGGAGGGCGTCTCGCCGCTATCCCTTATGGACCTGACCACACGGAGGGACGGAACGCCGAAAGAGATTTGCTTTTCACGAGATAACAGAACGTACACCGGGTGGATACTAGGAAAAAACCTATGTGATAAGCGGGAAGTAGTTGTCAGATGCAATTGCCCAGGCGCCTATACGAACGCTACCGGACATAAGACCGTAACGGTACCCGTAGAGAATATTATACTATTGTCGGATTATTAATTACTAGAGACATGGAAGAATTTAATAAGAAACTTAAAGTAGACCGCGTGAATCAGTTCGGGCACCTGGTTAAGGCTATGGCGCACGGGACACCAACCGAGGGATACACAATTGGGGACGCTATTAAGGCCCTTCCGGATAACTTGCAACAATACTTGTTGTCCGAGGTACCCGACCGGATACTAAGGAAGGAACACACCCGCAGGGGCCTCAACGACCTAACGACGACCCCGTGCAAGGGTATTGACGAATTGAGGGAGGTGTACACGGACGAAGTGTTCAAGCGAGACCCGGCTAGGGAATTGTGCGACCTGCTAGGTATCAAGTCAAAGTTTCCGGATATCTTGGACGTAATAGACGAAGTACTTAAATTGTTTCCGGAACGGTTCACACGGAAAGACCTCGCGAACGAGTTGTACATGGACGAGATAGGAATGAGATAATAACAATTAAAAATTTAATGACATGATTAATAAAGATAGAAATTATATGTGTGTAGGCACCGCGTTTGAGAAGGACGGTAAACTCTACGTAGTAAGAGAGGCGAGCGCTAACGACTGTACGGGGTGCGCGTTTTACAATATCACTCCCGAAGGTAAACCGGAATGTAAGGGGGTACTTTTACCCTGTGACGGGGATTATCGGGAGGACGGAAAGAACGTAGTGTACGAACCGTTAGAAACGGGCGAACAGTGTTAGACCGTACACAGTTACATAAGATAGGAATAATATAATAACAATTAAAAATTTAATGACATGAGTAATAAAGCTAGTAATTATATGTGTGTAGGCACCACATTTGAGAAGGACGGAACGACCTACGTAGTAAGAGAGGCGAACGCCAACACCTGTAAGGGATGTGCATTTTACAGTATCAACGAAGAAGGCGTGCCCGAATGCAAGGGGCTTGACTTCCAATGTGACGAAGACTACCGAGAAGATGAGAAGAACGTAGTGTTCCAAACAATCAGCAAGGGGGAATAATGTTAGACCGTACACAGTTACACAAGTATCAGATAACGGCCGTTAACCATATCGAGAACAACCCGTGCGCCGCGCTGTTTCTCGATATGGGATTAGGGAAAACCGTGTCCACATTAACGGCCGTGTCTGACTTGATAGAACGATTTGAAGTAACTAAGGTATTGGTAGTAGCCCCCAAGAGAGTAGCGGAAATGACATGGCTAGACGAGGTTAACGCATGGAGCCATTTAAGCCACCTACGCGTATCAGTCATTAAGGGCACGGCCAAACAAAGAGAAGCAGCGGCCCGGGCGGAAGCGGATGTGTACACGGTTAGCCGGGATAATCTCGTATGGCTCTTACAAATGTGGGGCGGGCAAAAGGTTCCTTATGATATGCTGGTATTGGACGAGTTAAGCAGTTTCAAGAACCACAGCGCCAAACGGTTCAAGGCGGCAAAGGTTATCCGCCGCAGTTGTTACCGTGTCGTGGGTCTGACCGGAACGCCCGCGCCGAATGGACTTATCGATCTATGGGCGCAAATGTACCTTGTTGACGGCGGGCAAAGGTTAGGTAAGACAATAACCGATTACCGCGCCAACTACTTCCGACCGGGACGGCAGAACGCCGGGATAATCTACGAGTACAAACCGCTGGCCGATACCGAGGAAGTGATAGGGGAAAAGATATCCGACATCACACTTTCAATGAAAGCACTTGATTTCTTGGATATGCCGGAAGTGACGTACATTAACAATTATGTCGAGCTATCCGAGAAGGTGAAGAAGGCATACGACAAGTTCGAGGAAGAACAACTTCTAACGCTGCTTGACGCCGCCGGAGGAGACCCCAAAGAAATCACCGCGCTAAACGCCGCAGCCCTTACAAACAAGTTACTGCAATACGCGGGGGGCGCGGTCTATGATGAAGTGCGGGACGTGTACAACGTGCATGATGAAAAGTTGGAGACCCTGGTAGAAATGGTTGAGGCGGCGAACGGTTCGCCCGTGTTGGTGGCCTATGGTTTTAAGCACGAGGAAGCCCGGATAATGAAGGCTTTGCAGCCGTTCGGTGCGCGTAGGCTTAACACCGTGGACGATGTAAGGGAGTGGAACGAGGGAAAGATACCCGTACTAGTAACACACCCGGCGAGCGCGGGACACGGGCTTAACATGCAGAAGGGCGGTAACCGCATAATCTGGTACAGTGCTACGTGGAGCCTGGAATTATATCAGCAGTTCAATGCGCGTTTGTGGAGGCAGGGACAGAAGAATAGCGTGTTTGTCCACCACTTAATAAGCAAGGGAACCGTGGACGAGCGGGTAATACAAGTGCTAAGCGGAAAGGCGACGGCACAAGACGGATTAATGAACATAGTTAAGGAACTGATTAATAAGTATAAGAGATGAATGTATTGAGCTTATTCGACGGGATGAGTTGCGGACAGATAGCGTTAACCGGACTCGGGTGTTTCCCGGATAAGTACTACGCTTCCGAGGTGGACAAGTTCGCTATACAGCAGACTACGCACGTGTTCCCGGATACTATCCAACTAGGGGACGTTACAAAAGTGGACGTATCGAAATTGGATAAGATAGATTTGCTTATAGGCGGAAGCCCGTGCCAGTCGTTTTCGTTCGCCGGGAAACGGGTAGGAATGGTAACGACCGACAAGGTAGATATAACCGACTTGCAAACCTACCTCGACCTCAAAGAAATGGGTTTTGAGTTTGAAGGGCAGTCGTATCTGTTTTGGGAGTATATGCGCATATTGACAGACATACGGAAATATAACCCCGACGTCAAGTTCCTGCTGGAAAACGTTAAGATGTCGAAGAAGTGGGAAGCCGTGTTAACCAAGGCTATCGGAGTGGAACCCGTTATGATTAACAGCAACCTGTTATCCGCGCAGAACCGGAAAAGATTGTATTGGACCAACATAGCCGAGATACCCCAACCGAAAGATGAAGGTATATTAATCCGCGATATATTGGAGGACGAAGTAGATGAAAAGTATTACGTGTCAGATAGAGCCCTGGAAGGTATGGCTAATCACGCCAGGGTTAACGCTGAAAAGGGAAACGGTTTCGGCGCGTGTGTGGTTTCGCCGGAAGGGAAAGCGAATACCGTAGTGCAACGTTGTTACAAGGACGGCAAAGATAATCTACTGGCCGTACTGAAAGAGATGAGTTCCCGTGTAGTAGATGTGTCATTCAATAAGGACGGAATAAGACCCCACAGGGGAGACAATAAGAAGTCCGGCATAAGCGATATAGGAACTATCCGGTTTGCCTCATCGAAGGGCGACACGCTATGCACGAACGGCAAGCAGTTAATATTTAGTCCCGAACACCGGATAAGACGGTTAACGCCTACCGAGTGCGCGCGATTACAGACCGTACCGGATTGGTACGAGTGGATAGTGTCGGACACTCGGATATTCCGAATGTGCGGTAACGGGTGGACGGTAAAGGTTATAGAACATATATTGAGTCACCTATTTAAATCATAAAGATGTGGAGAAGTATACATTAACAAAGTTTTCCGCGGGTGATACCAAGGAGCATGAAGGGGTAACCTACAAGGCGGTATACCAAGAGCAAGGAGAATTGTGCAAGGGGTGCGCGTTCCATAAGAGGGGCGAACCCTGCAAAAGCCCTCGGGGGTGGTTGTGTGTAGAGATAGGGAAAATGATAGATAAAGACTTAATTTTTAAAATAGTAGAATAATGGAAAAAGAAAGATTCACATCAGAGTATCACGTAGGGGATACGGTAGTATTGGGAGACGGCGAAAAGTTCGTCTACGAGGGCTCACAGTTTGACGGAAAGTATAGATGTAATGTACACCTGTACGAACCCGTGCGAGGAACGTCTAAGGAATTCGAACCCGCTAGCGATGATATGGTACAGCGGTTATTAATACCGTCCAACTTCGTAGCGTTCAAGCACAAGGTACCCGTACCGGAAAAAAGCGTTAATGCGCCGGAAGTAACGGAGCGTAAAAGGCCGTTCACTTCTAAACTGTTCGGGTGGTTCCTTGAGTCCAACCGCTGGAAACATTTCTTGTACGCTATCCCGGCGGGCGCTATAAACTTTTGGCTGGCTATCGGGCTGGCGCTAGGCATGGAATTCAAAGACGCGCAGCACGGCGGAGAATTCGATTGGGTGGACGCTACAAGCACCGCGGTGGGCGGTTTCGTAGGGGCGGCACTATCCTGGTGGCTATTGGGCAATTACGTATTACATTACTTAATCAAACTAATATTTTAAACTATAACGTTATGACAGATATGGAACATTTATTCAGAGAGCAGGAAATGAGGGAAATGGAGAAAGCGACCGGACGAACCGCATTTACGGAACGGTTTAAGACCGCATTGTACAGAGCAGAACAAGCGCAATACAATATGCGCAAGAAAATCGATAAGGCGGAAGCCGAGGAAATTGTGATATACCGGGGACTATCACCGGACGGCAGTAAGTCCGGGGGCTTTACGATATGCCGGAAGAATGCGCCGGATGTACAACTTACATTGACGCGCACCGAGATGTACGCGCTATTGGGAAAGATAAGGGAGGCGCTGAAACTATGATACGGAAGTTTTTAAAATGGATGAACAGCCCGGAAGATTTGCCCGGGCTAGCAGTGAGAATGTTTATAGCGATTTTACTAACCACGGCCCTGGCGTTTACTTTTGCGGGGCTGGCATTTCTAACATTATTAAGTTTATAACTATGGGACAAAGACAATCAGAGTGCAGAAAGAAACCGCTGGAATTCGTAGTCGAAGACCTGGCGACGATACTCAATGTAAATGAGTTCTTCCTATTCAAGTTCTTCAAGTCGAACGGCATCTATTACCGGAAAGCGAAAGGCTTCCCTTACAACCTGGTTAGGGCAATGGCGGTATGCGAGGCGCTGCCGCAAATCATATACGAGATTGCAACAACCCGTGATGACAGGAACACACGTACCGAGCCGAACCGGATACCGACTATTGAAACAATGCTGCTGAAGAATCCGGAACGCGAACGCCTGGATAAGTTCAATAAGGAGGATATCCCGCGGATGTGGTGCCCGGGAACATGGAAGCTAAAGTATAGGGGGCGGGTAGAGTCAAACCCGGTTTACCGCCTTAACTATTATAAAGACGGAACGGTATCCCTGGACGAATGGATGTGGCAGTTTCACAAGTGGGAAAAACGGGAACCGTGCAGGGCGTTAAGGTGTCGTAACGAAAATTTACGCGAATGGGCGGGTAAATATGGGTTCATTCCACGAGATATTAATGGAAAAGTAGCGGAATGACTTAGAAAACTTTTCTCTCAAAAAACTTTGCGAATGTGGTTTTTATCATAAAGCAAAGATTTTGAGAGAAAAGTTTTTTGTCAAAACGTTAGTAAACATAGTTAATTGATGCTAAATTGAAATCCGCAAAATTTTTTGTGAGACATTTTGAAAAACGTACTTTTCGAGTGAAAAAGCGAGTTTACTAATGTTTTGACAAAAAAGTTTTTTGAGAGAAAATGCATAAGGCGTCATTTCGGCGAAAAGTTTTTTGAGAGAATGCTCGAAAAGGGCCGTTTTACTAACGTTTTGACCAAAAGTTCTACTAATTTACTTTACAATAAAAATCCTCTGTGACGCCTATTTACGTCGCTTAAGTCATTGATAATCAGACTACAAACTTTTTGCGGCATTAATTAAAGATTTTTTACTGTGACGCCTAATTCACTGATTTACTTATAGTTAGTACTAATGTCATAGATGTCATAGATATATTGTATAGAGATAAAAAAGATGATTATTAATATTGTGAATTGATATATATTAGTATAGGTTAATTGATATTAAATTGAGGTAGTAATATTCTTGTTTTTATCTAATAGGAAAACATCTGTGAATCTGTGACGTTTGGGGTTAACTCGCTGTGCCACAGTACGTTAGGTGGCATTATTCATATGTGACATTGATGACACAAAAACCTTATAACTTGATAATCAGATAGTTAAGTGACACAAGATGCAATTATAGGCATTTAGCCCTATTTTGAGGAGGGAAAGCCGTATATTTGTTGTCAATAAATGAGAAGCAATAATAGTGTATGAAAAATTCAAAAGAAGATAAGAACGAAAAAGCGCCCGCTCCATTGGTGAAACGTGGGCCGGACGGGGTGGCGATAAACGTGGTTTCGCAGGCGCGCCTTGATAAATCCCGCACGCGCCTGGACCCGGCAGAGGAAAACGGCTGTAACAGCGTATTTCAGATATGCCGCCGGCGCTGGGGGGCGGTTCCGATTTGGCAAGAACCGGAGGACCTTCTAGAGGCATTTAACATGTACCAGGATTGGATAGATAGACACCCTATTATAGCGGTTGACGTCGTTAAGTCCGGTAACATGGCAGGCACGCTCCTGGAAATTCCCCGGAAGCGCCTTATGACCGAAACGGACTTTTGCGCGTTCCTTGGTGCGGCACCTAACTATTTGGCGGTACGCCGGCAGATATATGAAGACAACTATAAGGAGTTCGGGCTAGAGGCGTCGAGGGCGTTCGCTGAAGCAATTGACAATATCCGGCAAATGATATTCCAGGATATGGACGCCGGGGCGGCCGCGCAGGTTTTCGACCCGAACTACATTCGCGCATTGAGAGGGCACAAGACCGCACTCGATTACACCACGGGTGGCAAAGAGATTAAGGGAGGCCTCACAATACAGGTTTCAGACCCTAGGACGGTCTCAAGGGTGCAAAAGCTAAAGGAGTTCAAGAAAGAGCACAAAGGCTCGGAAAACAAAGGAAAAGGGGGTTAAATGAAGTGTACTTATGTATTCGATAAAATGATAGAGCCGCTAATGAATCCCGGCATTCGCGGAATAGCAAGCAAGGGCGGTACGCGTTCTTCTAAGACGTGGAGCACTTTACAACTGCTTTACTTGATAGCGCGGGAAAGTCCCGAGCCCTTAATGATTAGCTGTGTTACCGACACGCTGCCGGCCGTCAAGCGCGGTATGCTCCGTGACTTTACAAACATGCTGATAGACGAGGGGGTCTGGGAGGACAGCGCGTTCAACAAGTCCGATATGATATACACCGTCAAGGAAGGCGTATACATTGAATTCTTCGGGTGTGACAGTGCGGCCAAGGTCCACGGTCCGGCGCGCGATATATTGTTCATCAACGAGGCGCAAAGGATACCTAGGGAGATTTTCCGCCAATTGGACGTACGTACCCGGCTAAAGGTGATTATCGACTTTAACCCGGTCCGCCGCTTTTGGGGTGAGACTGATTTCACAGGGGACAAGTACGTTACTATCCACTCGACTTACAAGGACAACCCGTTCTTGACGGAACAACAAATCGAGGCTATCGAACGGAACGCGAAGGACCCGAATTGGTGGCGCGTATATGGAGAAGGACAAACGGGCGGGCTTGAAGGCCTTGTATATCCCGAAATTGAGGTTATTGAGACGCTGCCGGACTTCTTAACGGGCGAGGATACAAAACGCTGTGTCGGGCTTGATTTCGGCTTCCAGAACGACCCTACCGCAATTGTCGATATCTACATGAGAGGTTGGGACCTGTACATAGACGAAGTGTGCTACCGTACCAAAATGCTTAACCGCACGATAGCGGACACTCTTAAGGACTACGGGCTGCAAAACGTCTATACCGTGTGCGACAGTGCCGAACAGAAAAGTATCGTGGAGATACGGCAGCACGGCTGCAAGACAATTCCATGTGTCAAGGGCAAAGGTTCTGTCAAGGCGGGCATTCAGCAGGTGAAGCAATTCAAGTTGCACGTGACGAAGCGTAGCGCGGATATCCTGGATGAGGCCGACAATTACTCATACGTCAAGGACGAGATGACCGACACCTTTACGAACGAGCCGATAGATAACTTCAACCATGCATGGGACGCTATCCGTTACGGCGTTGATTTCTTGATACGGAAATACAGACCTAAAGCCGCCGCACAATGATACAGATATACGAGCGCGTGCAGGTTACCGAGGACGGAAGGACCGGAACGGTATTGGAGTCTGACGTATTGGGTGTCGTGGTACAGTACGACGGGACCGATGAACAAGAGTGGTTATATTACGAACAAGTGGAACAACTAGAATTCGATGAATATGAATAAGATTAAATTTAAAGGGCTCGAGGATATCGTATTGATGTCATGCCCGAATACCGTGAAGGGCCGTGTGAAACGTGCGCTAATGCGCATCTACTATGCACTTTGTCGGTATAATAACGCCAAACAATTAGAATTTATATGTAACTTGCACCCGTGTTACGAAGGTCGGCTGACTTCCGAGCAAAGTAAGTTATTGGAGAAGGTCTCGGAGTACGTACAGGCCGACCGGTTCGTAACCAAAAACCGCCGCGTGATGTACGCGCTGCCGAGCATTGAACAGGTGACATTATGGCAGTTGATAGAGACGAGACGAGCCGAGACGGCAACGGAGAAGGTTACGAAGTGGTGCACGCTCGATGAGCACCAGCCCGCAGAGTATTCGCCGGATAACATCTATCACCTGCTGGCTACGATGAAGTACATCAAGGAGCAAATTGAAGCGGCTGACGCGCTGGAAAAACAGTTGTTCCCACAGGGCGCAGGAGGCCCGGACACCGAGGCGGACGAACTGAAGGAGGCGAAGAACATTTTGACTTTGGTACAGGCTACGGCCGAGGCGTTCAACTGCTCGTTCGCGGAAGCCAAAAAAGTTAATTACCTGGACGCTATTTTAGCACTGGCGAAAAGGCACGAGGATATTGAAAAGGAAAAGGCGGAGATAAAGAAACATTTTAACAAGTGATTTATGATTAAAAAGTATGAGATAATTATGGACGGGAGCAAAAAGCGTATCAAGGCTTTACGCTCCTTTCACGTACAAGGGCGCTACGTCAATATAGGGGACGTGGGCGGCATTGTGTACGATGAGAACACGCTGTCACAGGAGGGTAACGGCTGGATATTTAGCGGTAATCTTAACTATCCGTCTATTCGTGTATCGGGCGATAGCATTGTAGACACGAACGGATACGAGGCCGATGTAACCGACCCGAGACCATTCGTTAACATCACGGGGGCTTCCGCACTTATCGGAGCACATGACTTTGTGACGGGCGCACTAGTAGCCAGAGAACTCGCAGTAGCGGACGTTGAACAGGGTTCTATTAATGTTGCGCTGGGCACCGCCTACGAAGAGAGTAAAGTTAACAATGCAAATGTTATTAGACTTAAATCGCTAATATACACGGGAAAATCCGCGGGTAACATAACGGTATCAGGAGAAGGGTATGAAGTACGGGCGATGCGCTACGATTCGAATAAACGCCTCATTATTTCTTCTTCGTGGGGGGCTACCGCGGCAATTTCCGGAGCGGACTATATCGCTATCCTAATCCGCAAAACATCGGACGCCGCAATAGTTCCGGCGGATATCACAGCGGCAAATGTAACATTACCCTCTGTTGCGATTGAGTCCTACCTAGACATTAACGACAGCCGCATAGAGTTTCAGTACACTGGCGCAATGACGGTTGCAACTAAGGTTAATCCTAGTAGCAAGTCATCTACTGCTGCGGGGCTTAAATCGAGTGTTTCCGCGTCGACTTTGACAATCAACAAATCGGGAGGCGGAAACGGCATTATGTGGGTCTTTGCCGATATAGACCATTGCAACGTAACGGTTTCCAAATTGACAACATTAAGCATTATTACCGGGACCTTTAAAAACGTTAAGCGCCTGTTACTTGACGGAACATTTGCCTGGGGTGACCCGAGCGCGGCAGTGAGAGCGGCGTTCAACTTTACCGACTGCGATACGGTGGCTTATACTAATAGGACAATCCCTACGACGACTATTACCACGGCAGTTTCCGCTAACACGCCGCTCATCTTCACCCGGTGCAATGTACCGAACGGAATATTCTACCACAACGCCCAAGCGAAGAACATCTATACAGATATCGACTTTGCGAAAGCTAGCGTAGACTTAGGGAAAACCATATCCGGAACGGGTTACCTGTTGGTTAGCTCCGAGGTTGAAGGTATGTATCGAATATACGACACAGTAAGCAAGACATTCGGGTGCCTGGTTGAGGCCTACGATAGTGTAGCGGGACTTACTTCTATGGGGGCTAATTCCTACAATACCACAATTTACAAAGATGCATATATCAGAGGTAAATTCGAAATTGCCGGAACTAATGTATTCGGTAACAAGGTACCGGGGCACACTAGAGCGCAGGTTCTGAACGTTCAGCCGCGTGCGGTTCAAGGTGACTTCAACGCAAGCGTAGTCGGCCAAATCGTTACGGGCATTGTTCAGTCTCCTTCTCGCGTATCGATGCCGACCCCCGTCAGAGCAAACGGTGCTACCGGTTTTAAAATCGACAACATACCTAACGGTGTTAATGTTTCGTTCGTATTTGTAAACCCGGCCAATAACGCAATAACAGTTGCTACGGGGTGGAGTGTTACGCCTGGTTCGATTACCGTATCGGCTTCGTATCTGAAGGAGACAACGGCATTTTTGCGATTCCGTAAAACAGGGGACGCAGCGATTACGCCGGAAGACCTTGCAGGCATAACCGTAACGGTGTACAACGGTTGTAAGATTATTAACACAGGAAAGACGGCGGTTAACATGAAGGGCAGCATCCGCGTAGAGGATAACGCCGCATTGATAAACGCTAGTGTAACGGGTTCGGGCTACTTTGGTGGTAATTCCGTAGTGTACTACAACCCGGCTGTATGGGCATCACTTGATTTTGTGGGTACGGTGTACATGAAGGACAAAGCGGTATTTGCGCCGACTGCATTAACCGGGGCGTGTGCGCTTGTTCATATGGAAGGAAACGCCAAGTTTATCGGGTCGGTGGCTACACCGAGTACTAACCTATCGTTCATTATGAGGGATAACGCCGTTATAGAAGGAAAAGCTAACACCCGTTCGGGCGTGGTTATGTCTGGTAACTCGAAGGTCGCGGCAACCGGGCAGATAATGGCAGCTAGCCGAGGGGTTCTTGTTATGAAGGATAACGCTAGTATCGAGGCGAACACAACCGTTATCGGGGCTATTACGCTAGCGGGAAATTACAAGGGTAACGTAGTAAAGACCTGGACAGGGAAACGTACTATTACAGACGTGAACGCACCCGAGTATGATGATAATGTAAAGACAGAATATGACTTTTAAAGGGGTATTAGATGATGTAGCAACATGGGCGGGCCGACACGGCCTACCCGTGTTTTTCGGTGATGAGTACACGCGCAACGTACGGGCCAATACGATAACAGGCGATTTCGTCTTTGTCGATATGCCCGGGGGCGTGCAGACCTATTCCGACCTGGCCCCCGAGCCGTTCGGAATTAACGTACTTATCCAGGTGCTAGGGACGTCCCACTACCTACGTAGCGATGTAGACGAAATAGAGGTCCTAGACAGGACTTTCACCGTTATTACAGACATTGCCAGGCAGGCGGGCTGTAACTACGTTAGCGGGGCCGCAAATGTGGTCAAGAGACAAAATATATACGATAGTCCCAAATCGGGGTGGGAAATAACTCTTAATATATCCGAGTAATGGCAGCGAATCCGATAACACAGATAGAAGTCCTACTAACTAAGTTAAGGGATGATATCGAGCAGTCGTACATACAGAAGGGTCTGGTCGCTTCCGGTAATTTCGGTCGCGAACTGAAACTTACTGTAAGCGGCAACAACGCGAAGATAACCGCGCCGCGCTATGTCGGTGCAATGGAAGGCGGACGGGTGCCCGGAAGGCGACCGCCGTTATCCGTTATCAAACGGTGGATTGAGGACAAGAACCGCCAAGGGGCTAACATACCGATTGAAGCGGCATATCCTATCGCCAAGATGATAGGCGAGGAGGGCATAAAGGTCCCCAACGACCACAACCCCGGCGGCGTGGTGTCGGATGTACTTAACCCTGCAAGGGTGCTGGCGCTCCAAAAAGATATCATCACTATAATACGATATGCGATTATTGACACTTTAAACATCAAGTAATTATGAAGATAACAATACCCGTTGCAGGTGTGGAATTGCAGGGCGTAATGAATCAGACGGTAATTTACCCTAGGCAGTTACCCGTATGGCCCACCCGCCCTATGATGATTAAGATATACCCGGACAAGATTTCCGGCGTAGGACAAACCGTAACCGTCGTAGTGACCAACCAGGGCAGCGCAGTACATACGTTCGAACTGCCCTACGAGGACGTGATAGATTTTGATATGTCTTTTGTCTGCCCACTGATGACGCCCGCGGACCGTCAAAAGTCCACCGAGCTAACTGCGGAGTCCAGTCTACTATTCCTTTGCAATACGAGTGCGGGCGCACAGTTTATCGTGTTGGGTGTATTCCATTGTGACCTAACCTACTGGCACACGATACCGGGCAACCAGGCATCATTACCCGAGCCGCCGAAAATCAAAATGCCCGGACAAGATGTAGACATATACTACCCCTTTGCGACGGCACCGGGCGTAACGTTTCCGGTAGTGGCCGAACCCGCCGATGATGCAGACCCTACCGAGGCTATTATGCCCACTACCTACACGCTCGGAAAGACAATTGACGTGCGGTACCTAAAGAAATTGACTATAAAGGACTTATGGGGTACGGGCATAGACCACGTTATAGAGTACGAAAACCGCAATTGGAACCGCGCCAATGAGGACGACGCGTTATTATGCGCGCTCCGTGTCCGGTGGAACATGCAAAATGGCGAATGGTTTTGGGACGCGTTCAAGAGTTATTTTTGGTCGAACAACTTCACGTATCTACGCGGCCTAGGCGGCGCCACGGAGCAGGCAGAAGTTACGGTTAACATGGAGTATGGCCCGGACAAATACGCGGTATATCAACAGTTGATGATATCATCACAGATTATCATGGAACTGAATATGCCGGGCATAAACCAATACCAGTACAAAGTATTCCGTGCGGAAGTAGTCAGCGATTCCGGCGCACGGTGGTCCGGCAGCACACGCACGTACAGACAGCAAGTGAGATTCCGTACAACAGAACTACAAGATAATTACGTTTCACCCGTACTACCGGACTCACCCGCGGCTATTCCGGTGCAGTTTGATTTTACACCGAAAACATTTACGTACCCGTATTATGCCGATTTGGGCGGGCATTTCACGACGAGCAACATTTTTTGGGAGTTGCGGCCTCGTGTAGATTGGTTGGGCGTCGTGGAACCCGCGGGGGGTAATGGGAAACCGGGCGCAGTTCAGACACTGACAAACCGAGCGGTTAACCCAAACACCACGCAAAGAACCGGAACGTTAACATATTACAGAGCCGGAACCGCTAATGTGTTAGGCACCATTACGGTTATTCAGAACGGTGCCCCCGCGGTGAATGCTACGCCGAAGTTCCTACCCGTATCACCGGAAGGCGAATTAAAGCCATTCACTGTTAGTTGCGCAACAGAGGGACGAGGTACATTGCAGGTGAAAAACATGTCCGGTGCGGCTGGCGCGTGGGCTAACCTAGACGCTAGCAGCCTAGGCCAGGACGGCGGCAGCGTGTATGTAGAACCCGCACGTAACTTACCGGAATCGGGCGGCGTTCCTCGCTCGTGCATTATCCGTACAACTCACAATATTACGGGACAGCTAGCAGACGTGAACGTTATGCAGTCCGTGGCTTGTCCGGTAGACCGTTTCCCGAACGATTTCACATGGGTGGGAAAAGGTATGTATGCATATGACGGGAACGCACATAATGATAATGAGTTTACGTTCACTTCCGGTATTCCGTACACCGCTATGGTGGGGGAATGCGACGAGGCCTTTATATCCAATATCCGGATAGTACGTGTAGAACCTAATGCCAAGCTAGTATTCAATATGGCAGTAAATTCGGGTACAGGCGCAAATGTCGATAGGTTTGCGCGCATTAGAATTAAACACGTCCCGACGGGGAAAGTCCTCGGTACGGTAGTAGTATTCCAACGGGCATACAGTGGAGCGGCTGCTAACTTCGTGTACGCTAGTTGGAACCCGGCAGAAGCCTCCGACGGAAGTATGCACTACTTCGAGTTGATAACGGCCGCGTCCGAGACGCCCGCCATGAGCCCGCCGCCACAAATGTACTTGCATAATATTGACAACTTGACGGTAAACGGCGTTCAGCTTAATAAGTTCCGCATTATGCTAGATTGGTGCCTTTTTACACGTTCGCTTCACATAGGAATGAGTGTTACAGGGGTGAGTAAGACTATATCAATAGGTCAATTTGCCAACGCGGACGCTATGGTGATATCTACCAATACTCATTGGAACAGGTTAGCGCCTGTGTGGGTAATCGGAAAAGGTGACCTTACTTTCAATGTAGATGTACAAGCGCAAAAACTTAATCAACGTGATGAGATTTCATTCTTCCGTCTTGATAGTTGGATTAGCTTGCAATCTACGGAAGCACACGCGGGGAACCCGTATATACGTAGATTTACTATTAATCTAGCGGCTAACGCCACAGGCGCGGCACGGAGTACGGAGATTAGGTTCCAAAGACCGGGAATAACGGATATAATTATAAGAATCGAACAAACAGGTTAACATGGATATAGTACGATTAAGGATTAACGGAAATTACGTTGAGGGCCTCTCGGGGTCCTCCGTAAAACTCACGGTGAACAATATATCACCCGTCACAATGACAGGTGACAGTGTGGCATTCTCGGCTACTATCAAGGTGCCGAGAAGCGCCAACAATGACCGCATATTCAAGAACCTACAACAGGGGTTCCACGAGTGTGTATTCTACGACTGTAAGTTATTCGTTCACAGCCTTCCATTTCAATACATGGGGTATGACGTGGAGTTCTACGCCAAAGTAACGTACAACGGCGGAAACTATAACATATCACTAGTCGAGAATACGAAGAAGTGGAGCGACGAGGAAATAAGATTGCAACACCCTCTTGTACAGGTGGAGCAGATGTTTGCGGGGTGGCTGAACGCTACTAGGGTCGTCAACCTGGAAAAGGTTATCAACGACCATATCACATGGAAAGAGGGTACTTTTCCGAAGTTGACACCGAAGAATAACGAAGGCGCCTCTATTCCCGAACCGATAGACGCGGCTCTGCTAAAGCCTACCATTATGATTTTCCGTTCGTCTATCGTGTGGGATAATGACGTAGCGTCCGGTAACATGACATTAGTTCCCGAAGAATATACGAAGGGCCGCGGGGGGTATATCTATCCTAGTATCGCGCGGGTTGTAATATCCGACACAATGAAAGCACTATACGCTACATTGTTCGGTCTGGCCCCAAACGGACAAAACCCGGGGTTCAATCTCCGTTCCGGCGTAGGGCGCGATATCCGCATGATAGTGGAGTACACAGGCGCTACAATTCCCAACCCGCTACCGGAACTGCATATAGTGGGGGAAAGTACTAACCTAACCGGAGGTAAATTGTACCCGCGTTCAAGACTGACCGACCGTATTTGGCTGTACGGGTCGTCACTTAATGACGTGGTTTTCGTCACACCGACAAAGGACAAGTATATGATAGTGAAGGGTATTATAGGCGGTAGCAAAGTATCGTGTTTCAAGTTTCCGGACGGGTACGCACCGGAAGAACTCATTGATTTGGGTGACGGCGCCGCGGAAGTGTTAAGTGCGTACAGGCCCGCAGTCGGGACAGTAGTAACGGGTACAGGGTTCCCCTATTCGGACGTCCGGAAATTGGTTGACGACCTGTGTACGGCGTTCCATTGGCGTAAACAGTGGCGCAACAATACATTGAGCATTGAACCAATCATCAATATCAATATACGGGACAAGACGAAGTTCAGACACCAATTTCTAGAGGATTGGAGCAGTAAGTTTATTAGCGTGGACACTATCGAGACGCCCGATGAATTTGCGGACCAGCTCGTTACCCAAGTGGGGGACGTTAAGTACAGCTATTCAATAGGCCCCGGAACGCTCACGCCCGTAAAGGACGCGTATAAGTCCGGCCTTCCGTTCGCCTACAATTTTATGGCGTTTCCAAAGGTGGCGTTAACGTCTAAGTTTACAGCAGGGGGGACCGCTACGTATGTGACTGCACTAGAGGACATTTATCGCTCTTACATAAAGAGACACTTTAAGCTATTTGCGCCTAGAATGCAGATTAAAATCAAGGCCCGACTAGATTATAACGACGTTATTAACCTCAAGTTGGACCGCGCATATTACTTTTCGCAGTTGGGCGGGTGGTTTTACCTAAAATCTTTAGGCGAATATGACGTAACTAAAGGCGATTGCAAGCTATCTTTGTACAAATTAGACTTAATGAGCTAACTATATGGCAGACCAAGTAACATTATTAGACTTAAATTTCGGAACGTCCGAGGCTGAAAAGGGCCTCGACGCTCTGATAGCGAAAAGTATAGCGCTTGCAAAAACCAAAAAAGATTTACAAGCGGCTTATACTACGGAAAAATCGGCGCTTGACGCATTGAACCAAAATTACGCGGACGGACTTGTATCACAAGACAAGTACGAAGCATCAGTACGGAAGCTTAACAAGGAAATGATAGAGACGAAAAAAGCCTTGTTAGACAATGCGAGCGCGCAGAAGGAGAACAACGCCGAGATTAAGAGCACAAAAACCTTGCTTGACAGCGAGGCCACGAGCGTTAACGCGCTCCGTGCACAGTTGGCGCAGAATACCACGGAACTTAACAAGATGTCCGAGGCGCAGCGCACTACTAGCAAGGAAGGCGTGGAACTCACAGAGCAAACCAAAGCCCTATCCGACAAACTGAAAGAGCTAGAGAAGTCCGTAGGCGATAACCGACGGAACGTAGGTAACTATGCGGAAAGTGTCAAGGACGGAATTATGCAGACTCAAGGACTGTCCGGCGGAACCGGCGCACTTGTCGGCGTGATGAAAAGCGGTATAACAGGCGTGCAGGCGTTTAACGCCGCATTGAAGGCGAACCCTATACTTTTTATCGTGACGACCGTGTTAACTCTTATCGGAGCTATCGAGAAGATGATAAAGAGGAACAGCGACCTCGCAACAAGCCTAAAAGCGGCTTTTGCGCCCTTCCAAACGATTCTAGGGCGGTTATTGGACTACATTACGGAAATGTTCACGGCGCTTGCAAAGGCCTTTGAATGGTTAGCCGAAAAAATAACCTGGTTACTCAACAAGATAGGGCTTATATCGGATGCCACATTAGAGGCGGCTAAATCTGCTAGCGCCCTAGAGAAGGAGATGCAGCGCATTTACAAGGCGGAAACTGATATGCTTGTGCCAATGGCCCGTATGAAGCGCGAAATGGAGGAGTTAAAGACCCTAGCGGCCGACCAAAACAAGTCCACGGAGGAACGCCGGAAACTGCTAGAGCAGGCTACCGAGAAACTGCACGCTATTAGGGACATGGAGGTAGCGATACTTGACGCAAAATACAAGCAAATCAAGGCGCAAAACGAACTCGGATACACATCAGACGAGGACGCGCGGAAGGAACAGGAAGCCCTGGCAGCACTCGAACAGGCCCGCGCCAATTACGCCACACAGGAGAAAGAAATATACGGGCAATTAACCGGATATGAGAAGGCAGACGCAGCCGCGAAGCAGGCCAATATAAAGGCAGCACTAGACGCGCGCCGGAAAGCGGCGGAAGATGCAGCTAAAGCCGAGGCGGACGCAGCGAAAAGAGCGGCGGACGAGCGGACAAAAGCGCAACAAGCCGTATTAAAGCAATACGCGGACGCTATCGAGGCGATGCAATTGCAGATAGCCGAGAATGAGTTGAAGAACGGAGCGGCCACACTTGAGGAGCAACAACGCGTAATAAACGCACAGATAGAGGCCGAGAAGTACAAGAGGGAACAAAACCTTATTGGCGAGCGGGAATACCTTAATAACGTCAAGGCGCTACAATTGGAATTCGCCTCGGCAGTGAAGGCGGAAACAGACGCCCGCGCACAGTCCGAGAGGGACCGACGGGCAATGGAGATTGAGAACCAAAGACAACTAGAGGATATCAAGTTAGGTAACTCCCTGGAAGCCGAGTTGACGCGCCTGAACGCACAGAGGGATATGGAGGTAGCTGCCGCCGAAGCTATCGGAGCCGAGACGGACAGCATATACGAGCGCTACGAGCTAATCAAGTCACAGAGGGAGAAGGCCGCAGCGAACGCGCGTGTAGCCCTGGCGGGCGATGTAGCCGGGCAATTGTCAACGCTGCTAGGCGAGGAGTCCGCCGCGGGTAAAGCCGCCGCAGTAGTACAGGCCACGATAAACACGTACCTGGGCGCTTCGAAGGCGTTGGCACAAGGCGGTATATTAGGCGTAGCGCAGGCCGCAATCGTGATAGCCGCCGGAATGAAGCAGGTAATGAGTATCACGAAAACGAAAGAACCGGATACTAAGGTGCGCAAACCGGCCGCGAAGTACGCGAAGGGCGGGCAGATTCACGGCCCTAGCCATTCCGCCGGGGGTGTAACGTTCGTAGGCTCCAACGGGCAACGATTTGAGGCCGAAGGAGGCGAGAACATGTACATACTTAACCGGAAGGCTTCCGGAGCGATAAACGCGCTATCAGCGCTTAATATGGAGTATGGCGGGCGTTCATTCGGCGCGTCCAGTGTGTACCGTTACGCAAATGGTGGCAAGATTTCGGTAGGCTCCAACGGTACCGTAAAAATGCCGTCTAATTTCGCCCTGTCCGATGACAGCCTGTACAAGTTAGCCGCTATAATGTACGATTCGGTCGCACGCGTTCCGGCACCACAGGTCGCAGTAACGGACATAAATGAGGAAACCGAGCGCACACAGAGCGTGCAGGTGGCTGCGGGCATTTAATTGATAGGCAAAAAACCCCTTAAATGTAGTTTAATATCATAACTTTGTCACGTAATTGATATAATTATATGAAAACATTTGAAAAATTACGAATAATCGAAGCGGGCGAAACAAAAAACGTTATCGAGGAGAACGGGAAAGACTATAAATTAGTTATTTCCGCCGAAAGCTTCCCTTCCCTTGTAGCGCTTGGAAACGAACGACCGATTCACGCACGCCGTACACATAACGGTACCGATTTGTTGGACGGGTATATAGGCTACTTCAAGAACTTCACGAGCGATGACACGGCGGTATATGCCGACCTTGTTATGTCGGAAGCATTGGAGACCGCGTACCCCTCTGAATTCGCATTCATGGTTAGCATGATTGAGAAGGAACCGGAATTGTTAGGGGTATCCGTCAATCAAATGGACGTTAAAAAGTTCGATGATGAAACGGGAACGGCAACAGTTACAGAGGTGACTGCATTTTTTAGCGCTGATTTGGTGGGGCTTCCCGCGGCGACTAGTTCACTTTTTAGCAATAACTTTAAAAATTCAAAAACGATGAGCAAATTTTCATTCAAAGGTTTGGTGTCTATGCTTTCAAAAACGAAGCTAGCCACGGAAACATTTACCACATCAGACGGGACCGAGATTACGGTATCTTCTGCTAGTGACGAGGTGCAGGTAGGCGACGCCGTTACTTTGGCGGACGGAAGCCCGGCGCCGGACGGGGATTACCAAATCACCACGCCGGACGGGGATATTATTCTGGTCGTTGAAGGCGGCGTAATTGCAGGCGTTAAGGATATCGAAGTAGAAGAACCGGAAGAACCGGAAGAACTCGCGAAAGATACCGAAAAGCCCGAGGGCAAAGAAGAGAAGAAAACACCGACACCGGAAGAACTGGCAACAGTACAGGCAGAAGTAACCGCGTTGAAGGCAGAAATTTCCGCACTGAAAACACAGTTAAACCGCAAGTCCGGAACTCCGAAACCCGCAAAGACCGAGGTTACAACCGAGGAAAACAAGGGAGAAACAAAATTAAGCCGTGAAGCCGTTCAAAAGGCATTCTTGGAGAACCGCAAAAAATGGCGCTAAATAATTAATTAACAACTAAAAAACTAGAAAATTATGGCATTTACATTTAGTGATTTAAACAAACTGAACATTGACAGTTTATCCGAGGTTATCTCCTTGACGCTTGGTCTGGAAGGGGAACTTTCCACAGGCGTAACGGTGCTTGCCGGCATTGAGAAAGGAAAACCTATTCTTACATTCACAGCGACCGACAAGGCGGTAAGACGTTCAGCAGGTTGCGACAGCGAGTACAAGTACAGCGCGGTGCAGGACAAAGTCAAGTATTACGACCATGCGCAAATCGAATTGCCTATTGTGGTATGTCTGCAAGACTTGTGGGGTAAAATGGTGGCGAAGGGTGTGCACCTTTCTGACAACTTCGACCAAACACAGTTGGCCGCATTCATGCAGAGCGAGATTTTGAAAGTGTTGGAGGCTGATATGTTGCGTCTCGTATGGTTGGACGGTTTGAAAACTTCCGATACCGCGGGCGAATACACAGTATTTAAAAATGGTGGTATCATCAAGCAGATGCAGGCATCAACCGAGACTATCAAGGCATTGGCACCCTCCGACCAGGATAGCGTATTGGACTGTCTGAAATGGTGTATCGACAACCAACGCCCGGACCAACTGAACGACTCCGAATTTTTCGTTTCCAGCAACGTTATGCGCGCGTACAAGAATATCGTGCAGTCGAAAGATAACAACCTGGCACAGGCTAACATGGAGGACGGAAAACCCGCGTACTACTTCGAGGGTTACAAAATCAACGAGTTGCGCCACGTATCCAACAGCGCGAAGGGTGACGCGTTAACCGTGCAATCATTCATTGCGTTCACTCCGAAAACAAACATTCAGTTGGCATTGGAAGACTCTAGTCTGACGATTGCGCCGTTTATCCAGGACGCGAAAGACCGCAAGTATTACAGTACTACTGTATTCGCTGCTGATGCTATGCTAGCCGTTCCACAGTACATGAAACTGTGTACAGCGGCAACAGTTTAACCAATTAAAATCAACTAAAATTATGGCTTGTATAAAAGCACTAAACAAGGCAATACAGTATAATTGCGAATTGGGCGCGGTTGGTTTAAGTGAGTTATACCTTATCAACTTCGCCGACATTACCAATATGACTGTATCAGCCGAGAATATGATAACGGCCATAACCTTAAAGGCGGGAGCTAAAACAGTTCCCGTCGATATGGTTAAAAATGGCGTTAAAGTGTTGGAGGCAATGAAGGCTACGGACGTTTCAAACGGAATAGACCAAACATTGACTATTACACTGTATGACAAGGCCGCTAACGGTACGGTAATCATTGACGCCCTTATGAACGGGCGGTTTATGGCGGCGGTATCGTATAAGGACCTCAACGCTAAACGGAATATGTTAGGCGCTCTTTGCGGTTTGGAAATTTCTGACATTCAGACAGACAGCAGTGCGAACGGGGGCTTTACCTCTATCACGCTAAAGACGCCGGACGATGCGAAAGGGGAGAAACGGACGCTAATAGATACGGCTCCCTGGACTACAATAGTTAACGCTAAACTTATATAACTATGGGATGTATATCAAAATTAAATAGAGCTATTTTAGTGGACTGCGACGCGGGCGCCACGGGCATTGAAGAATTGTTGCTAATCAACTATTCAGAAATCGCGACTAAAAGCCTATCCGCCGGACAAGCTACATTAACGCTCTCTAGCGGGGGCAAAGCTATCCTTGTGGAGTCTAATAAGAAGGGCGTTAACGCGTCTTCCGAGGCGCGCGTAAATGACAATGCGCCCGCTGCCCTTGCTGATTCCGTGACCTTTACGATTTACGGAAAGGGCCAAAATAGCGCGGATATTGTGAACCGTATCTTAAACGGTCGGTTCGTGGCAGTCGCTAAGATGAAAGAGAAAAATATATACCGTGTGTACGGGCTGGTGTACGGGCTTAATATGTCCGCCTACACAGAAGAGGCCAACGCAAACGGTGGGTTTACAACAATAACGTTATCAACGCCGGAAAACGTGATAGGTGAGCAGCGCGCACACTTCAACCCGACGACATATACAACGTTAAGAACAGGCGCTATCGTAGCGTAAAGGAGGTAATTATGGCATGTCTTAAAAAATTATCTAGCGATATTACATATTATTGTGAAAGCTTGAATAGTCCCCTGGCTATTGGTGAAGTTGACGAACTTATATTAGTCAATTATGACGATATAAGTTCGTTCGCGGAATCCGGCGGGGTGGCTACGATATCTATGAAAGCTACCACAAAAGGGTACGTAGTCACCAGCATTAACAACTCGATTAGCGTCGCGATAGCGGCGAGAATTAACGACCTTATGGCGACGGCGCAGGAACATACCGTTATTGTGAACATCTTGTCAAACGGGGGGTCCACTGACGGGCCCCCACTTGTGTATGTGCTTGACGCGTTGCAGAATGGCTCTTATGTGGCATTCACGAAAACAACGTTAGGCCAGTATTACGTGTACGGGCTTCTGTCCAGTCTGGAATGCTCCGAAATTACGGGCGATTCGGCAGCGGGCGGACGTGTTCAAGTGACGTTGAAAACACCGGATTCCGCAGGAGGCGACAGAATGTTAGCAGTATCACAAGCCACTTATAACGGGCTAAAGACACCGAAAGTGTAACAACAGATTAAAATTTAATTACAAATGGAAAGATTACAAGATATAGGGCAGATTTTAGCGCTGTGTGTGCAGATGACTAATCTAAAGTTAGAAGCCTCATGTGGCTTTGACAGACAGTTCGCCGCCCAATGGTATGAGAACGAGTACTTGACCGGGAAACACACGCGCTTCGTGATGAAACCGGACTTGTCGATTACATCATACGAGGACGGGAAGGTATACCGTGCATTTAATTGCAGCGACGCAAAAGCCGTTGAACTAATGGAGGCGAACCCGGAATATAAAGATTACTTTATTGACCTGGACGCTGTGGTTATCGATATTCCGGAACAGACCGAGCCGGAAGTAACCGAGCCGGAAGTAACCGAGCCGGAACAGACCGAGCCGGAACAGACCGAGCCGGAACAGACCGAGCCGACACCGGAAGAAATCGCGGAAGCGGAAGCAGCCGCAAAACGTAGTGAGGCAGCGAAAAAGGCCGCAGCTACCAGAGCCGCCAACAAGGCAGCAGCAGAAGCGGCAGCAGCCGACATTTCAGAATTCGAATAACTAATCTAGAGGACATGATAGACGGAAAAAGAATATATCTAGCGGTCCGAAAAGCTATTAACCTCCTTCCGCGACAGGCGGAAGGGGTTGTTAGCTATGACGCGGATAACCTATACCCGCAAAGGATAGCTAACCTTATCGACGCTAGTAAGACCGCTACGGCGTGCGTGGCAAAAGCTACGGAGAATATTGTTTGCGAAGGGTTCGCCGTTGAGGCATTTGCACGTATGACAAACGACCACGGGCAGGATATGAACGACATATTAGAATTTATAGGCGAGGATATCCCCAAGTACAGAGGTTTTGCGCTGATTGTACAATACGGTGGAGATTTCAAGCCGAAAGCGGTGTATCCGGTTCCGTTCGGTTATGTCCGCGCAGTACTCAATAAAAATTATAAGGATAATAGCCGCGTTGACAAATGGTTGGTATTCGATAATTGGGACCGTTCCGCACTCAAGGACACCAATAGCAAGAAGGGCACCATATACCCCACGTTCAACCCGGAAAATTTCGCGGCGGAATGCGAGGAATACGGGGGTATCGAGAACCACCCGGGACAACTGTATTACAGCAACTTGTCTAACCGTGTACCTTATCCTATTAGCCCTTTCCACGCGGTACAGCCGGAAATGGCAGCGGAACGAGGGAATGCACTGTACGTTGAGAACGTATTATCTAGAGGGTTCCACGCGTGTAGCATTGTGACACACGGAGATTTTGAATCAGACCGTGAACAAGATGATTTTCGGGAAGCGATTACAAATATGATGGGCGTAGAGGGTACCGGGGCCGTACTGACGGTAAGAGACACCGCCGTAGGGATAACAGACAAGCCGTTTATACGAGTTGAACAGGTAGGCACGCCTATTGATGCGGACCTGTACGAAAAGTACAGCGAACCATTACGGAAAGATATCGCGATAGCTTGCTATACAATTCCAATCCCGTTAATTGACTCGTCGCTAATCAATTTTGCGAACGCGTCCGGTGAAGTGGTTAAGGAGATGCAGAAAGTGTACAGGCGTTCACTTTCCCGTGTTAGAGAACGGATATCGCGCGACCTGGCGTATATATTTGACGTCGATACGGAGATGACTAGTATTAATAACAACCTGGAAGGCGCCGCAGTGGATACCGCAGCTACCGACCCGGGCGAACAAACTATATAAGTATGGCTTATCCTATTGCAAGATTAAGGACATTGTTTTCATTGGCGGCGGACGTGAAAGACGCCGACCTGGAAAAGGCATTTTATGAGGCCGACCAACTAGATGTCAAGCCCCAACTATGTATGACATACGAGGCTACCCCGGCAGAATACAAGCCGGATAACGACGAATATACAGGACTTGATACCGTTATATGCTATTACGCTTTCGCGCGCTACGTGCAGACGAGCGAACAGAACAGCACAGCAAGCGGTGTTAAGATACAGAACTATCTAGGTAGCTATGTACTTCCGGACGTTAACAAGGCGAAAAGATTCGAGGCGGAACGAGGGAAGGCCGACCAATTTATAGAGCCGCTTTTGGCGAAGTTGCAGAAAGACGGTCTACTGAAGGGGGCTTGTGATTGTAACCGAGTACAGAGTAGAATATGTTTAATAAGGTGATAATGGACGGAGTACTAGACGCGGCGCGAATATCGGTGATAGTCTTTATCATGTCAGTAACCAACGACGTTATGACATTTTTTGTACTCATCGTACTTTTCGGAGTGCTTAATTTCCTTGTGGGCCTTGTGGCGGACCTCAAGGCGGGAAAACCCTACTCACACCGGAAAGCCTTTCATGCGTTCTTTGAGTACGCGATAGCCGCGATAGTGATAACATTCACAGCGGCGGCGGCGAGGCTGATACAGCCGGAAGGGGACTATACGCACATATTACGGTTATTGACGACGCTGTTCGCACTTGTGTACGCGAAGAACATTATCCGTAATTTCAAACTGATACAGCCGGATAACGAGTTTATAACCGTGCTTGATACGCTGATTAATACTAAGTATATAGAATTCATTAAAAATTTAAAGAATGGAGTTTTTCACAATAGAGGAGCTGACAAGGTCGACGACGGCGGAAGCCAGGAAGATAGACAACACACCGACGAGGGAAGCGGAAGCGAATATGAGGGAGTTGATAAATAACGTATTGGACCCGTTACGGAGGGCGTACGGGAAGCCTATAACGGTAACTAGCGGTTATAGGTCGCCGAAGCTGAACGCTTCCGTAGGGGGCGTAAAAACGTCTCAACACCAAAAAGGCCAGGCCGCAGACATAACCGCGGGAAGCCAGGAAGAAAACAAGCGGCTGTTTGACCTAGCGCGCGAACTGAACCTACCTTTTTGTCAACTCATCGACGAGAAAAAATACAAGTGGGTGCATATTTCATACGATAAGAATAATGTTAAAAAACAGGTATTACACTTATGAGCAGATTAAACCAAGCATTAATATTAGCCGTCTCATTGGCGGCTATATTGTTATTCTTCTCCGTGCGGAAGGTATGGCAGCAGAAAAAAGAATTGGCCCGCCTGGACAGCAATATAGAGGCTATCAATACCGAGGCGCGGCAGTACAGGACAACCGCGGGAGATTATGCCGAGCAGGCGCGCAGATTGTCCCTAGAGAAGTCCGAACTAGAGTTATTCAATGCAGACCTTAATAATAAGGTACGCGAGCTAGGGATAAAGAATAAGGAATTGCAGGGCGTAACGAGAACCGAGACGATTACGAAGATAGACACGGTAGTTAAGACCGTTATAGACTCTTCCGGCGTGCGGCGAACCGCTGATTATAATGACGGTTGGAACGTTATCAACGTGGAGAGCCTTCCGGATAGTACCAAAATAGCCGTACATAGTACTGATACATTAGACGTCGTCACCCACGCGAAGCAAAAGAAATTCCTTTTCTTCCGAATCGGACGGCCGAAACTGTACGCAACCGCATCAAACAAAAATCCGCGTTCCGATGTGAAAGTACGGTTTTCAGCCACTTTCGACTAAAAATGTTTACAAATAAAATCATCTGTGGCACTCATCTGCGGCACTTAACTAGCTGATTATCAAGCTACAAACTTTTTGCGGCATTAATTAAAGATTTTTTACTGTGACGCCTAACTCGTTGAAATAATGGTACTTAACCCTAATGTCATAGATGTCATAGATATATTATATAGAGATAAAATTAAAAAGGGCTTTAAATGTTAATATATATCAAATCGTATATCACATATTCTTGTTTTATACTAATAGGAAAACATCTGTGATTCTGTGACATTAGGCCTAAACCCTATGATTATCAGCGCATTAAGTGGAATAAACACCTGTGACGTTTGTTTTCACCTGTGACACCCCGCCCCGAAACGTTAATCGTAGTTAAATCTACAAAGTTTTTTCTCAAAATGTTTTGTAGTTCAAAAATAAGCCGTATCTTTGTAGTGTCGATAAGGAAATGAGAGCCTCGCCAATCGTACCCAAAGGAGGTTAGAAGGGAAACACGGACGGTATCCCAATTCATTTGAAAATCCGGTGCGGTATCCGCTTAATTGAAGCTATAAAGCCGGAATCCTTTTCGCAAAAGAACTGTAAGCCATACTAAACTTTATCGCACTATTCCGGAAGGCCCGGAGAATCGCGCAAATAATTACTAGATATGGGATATTTAAAAATTTACCGACTAGAAAAGTTTTTCTACGACACGGTAAAAAAGCGAATCTTTGAATGTATTAATCTGAAAGAGATAAACGAGCTATACGGCCGCCCTGGCGCGGTTTCCATAGCGGAGGTATTCTCGAAGGAACTAAAGGAAGAAGAAGGCGGAAAAAAGTTTGAATATAATATCCGCGGCTTTATCATCCCTAACGCCGACAAGTACCTAACCGTTTACGAGCAAGCGCGCCAAAAGGCCTTTAGTGATTATCTTTTTTCAAGAAAAGGAGAATTTAGAACTAAAAAAAGAGAATGGAGACCAAAGAAGAAGAAAACAAATTGCTGACAGTAGCGCAGGCGGCGCAGCTAGTAGGCTGCACCGAAAACGCTATCCGTTATCAGCTGCAAATCAGAAATCTGACAAGGTTTGAAAATGCAGCCGGGAAAATACGTATATCACGTAACGAAGTATTAGATAAACTTTTAAAATTTGAGGAAAAATGAGAATTAACTTTGAACTGAACACCGAGAACGAGAACCCGAGTATGTTACAGGCAACCGCCGCGTATCTCAACAACCTTGCTAACATCAACGCAGGGACTGCAATAGAACCCGTACACGGGTCTTTGGAACCCGAGGCAATAGAACATTCGCCCAAAGGGAAAGCGCCTGTTACGGAGCCGCAAAATGACTTCAAAAAGGAAAGTATTGCCGAATCAATTGCAGCCGTCAAGGAACAACTAGCGGCCGAGAAGGAAGAAGCCGAGAAGGAAGAAGCCGAAAAGGAGGAACCTAAAAAACCCGCTAGACGTAGAGCGAAAACCGCGCCGGAAGTAAAGACAGACCCCGAGCCGGAACAACCTAATGAACCGGAACAACCTAATGAACCGGAACAACCTAATGAACCGGAACAACCTAATGAACCGGAACAAGCGAAAGAGCCCGTAAAAGAGCCCGTAAAAGAGCCCGTAAAAGAGCCCGTAAAAGAGCC
>ERZ791619.264-NODE-264-length-34354-cov-4.147_pt1 | contig 34354 bp, 34 predicted proteins | sample MGYA00510271_ERZ791619 | MGnify/ENA primary metagenome ERZ791619 (study PRJEB30046, sample SAMN00715209) | human gut metagenome | study: EMG produced TPA metagenomics assembly of the A metagenome-wide association study of gut microbiota in type 2...
AAATATATATTATATATATCACATAATAAATATAAATGCAAGCATTATTATACTATAAATATAAATAAAGAATTATAAATTAACATAATCAAATAGAACACAATATAAACAGACATACAAACAGCAATATCAATATAGACAAAACTATCAATATAAACAAAACATTTTCTATAACACAAATATTTTCTATAACACAAATAAAAATAATATACGCTTCCAAAATACAAAATCATATAAATATATAAGCTTAAAAAATACATAAATATAAAATATATTTTAGAAACATACATTAAATACACATAACTATTCCCCAGCCCCTTCATCGACCTGATAGAGTGGGATAGTAGCGGCAATTTTTCTATGTTCTTCTTCCATAGCCGCATAATGCTTAGCAGTTGTGTTAATATCTTTATGCCCAAGTACATCACTTACAAGTCTTATATCACCTGTATCCTTGTAAAGAGCTGTACCATATGTGCTTCGCATTTTATGTGGAGAGATTTTTTTATCGGGCGTTGCATTTTTTGCGTATTTTTTAACCATACGTTCTATTGCACTTACACTCATACGGCTTTTTTTCATTGAGATAAATACTGCCTGTTCCTCTGACTCTGGATTACCAAGAAGCAACGGACGTTCATTATCAATATAGTCTTTTAATGCATTTTCTGTAATCTCATTGAAATACAGATGTGCATCAGAACCACCCTTTCTTACAATATTTATTGTTCTGTAATTAAAATTAATATCATCTATATCAAGACCGGCACATTCCGATACTCGAATTCCTGTGTTAAGAAGCAATGTAATAAGCGCCGTATCCCTAAGCTGTGTCTTCTGGCACTTCTGTATCTGAAGCTTATTGCCTTTAATATTAGTATTGGATACAACATTTAAGAGGTCATTAACTTCTTCATCATTAAGCCTGATTATGTCTTTCTGAGGCATTTTAATTCGCTTGGCTGCCCCGACTGTCGGATTGTTCTTCATATACTGATGTGTGCAGGCAAATTCAAAAAATCCCCTTAAAGCCGCCATTCTGCGGGCTATTCCTTTATCCTGATTTTGATGTGTGCTTCCATCATCATTATTAAATCTTAAATATCTCTGATACTCATTAATATCTTCAAATGTAAGATTTTCAAGAAAATCTATTGTTATATCCTTAATTACGGTATTTTTTAACATAGTGTTTTTCTCTGTAAGAAATCTGAAAAATGTCTGCAAATCATACGCATACGCAATTACCGTATTAACCTGTGATGACAACTCCTTATCATCAAGATAAGAAGTCACATATGGCGGAAGCTTAGCTTCAAGCATACGAAGCTTTGTAAGCTGTTTTTTATTCTTTTCCTTATAATAATCTGAATCAATTCCCATACTTTATATTTCCTTACCTTTGTGGTCATAATTAATTTATTCAACATAATACATTTAATATAGTATAACGCCGATAAAGCAGGATTTATCGGCGTTATGTTGTCATATCTTTATACTACCACTTTTTCTGCAGCTTAGCAACCTGATTATTTGCCAAAATGCTTTGCAACCTCTTTAAGATTATTAATAATTGGCAAATGCTGTGGACAGACTCCTTCGCACTGACCACACTCAATACAATCACTTGCTTTACCGAAATTATTAGTAAGTCTGTCATAATATTCACCCTGAGGTGTCCAGCCCTTGTCCTCAATTTCCTGTTTATCAGCATTATATAATGAAAAATATTTAGGAATTGCTATGTGCATCGGACATCCATCTGTACAATATGAACATCCTGTACAAGGTATTGCAATACTTTCATTTATCATATCCGCCGCATTATGTACAAGCCTGATTTCTTCATCATTAAGAGGTACAAAATCCTGCATATAACTTGTATTGTCAAGAAGCTGTTCCATATTACTCATACCGCTAAGAACCATTCTTACATTTGGCAGACTCGCAACAAATCTGATAGCCCAGGATGGTACTGACATATCTTTATTATATCCTTTGAATTCATTTTCAACCTTTTCTGGTACTTTGGCAAGTGTGCCACCTTTAACTGGCTCCATAACTATTACTGGTTTGTTATGCTTTGTTGCAACCTCATAGCATTTTCTTGACTGAATAGCCTCACTTTCCCAGTCAAGATAATTAATCTGTAACTGCACGAATTCCATCTCTGGATGCTCTGTAAGTACCTTATCAAGCAAATCTGCATTATCATGGAAAGAAAATCCAATATGCTTAACTAAGCCTTTTTCCTTCTTATCAACAAGCCAGTTAAAACAGTCAAGCTTTTTATACACTTCATAATGGTCAACTCCAACATCGTGCAGTAAATAATAATCAAAATATGTAACACCTGTTTTACTCAGCTGTTCGTTAAACACTTTATCTCTATCTTCAAATGTCTTTATAAAACCTGCGTGCAGCTTAGTTGCAAGTGTATATTCATCTCTGTTATGTCTGTCTACAAGTGCCTCTTTAGCTGCATTTTCACTCTTAAAGCCACAATACATCCACGCTGTATCAAAATATGTAAAACCTTTTTCAATAAATGTATCAACCATTTTCTTAGTTAATTCAATGTCAATGCTAGAAGCTTCATTCTGATTAAGAAGTGGAAGTCTCATAAGACCAAATCCTAACTTCTTGCTTCCATTAAATATGTCTTCCATAACTTTTACCTCCTGTTTATTACATATTATATATAATATTGCCTTGCTGGAACCATAATATTATATATGAAATAACTAATCTAAATTTACAATATTATAATTCTTACAAAATTCACCTTACAATATTCTCCCGAACTTCTTCCGTAATTATTATACCACCTTGTGCGTTCCATTCGCTAACAAATGTATCAAAATAATCAATGTCTGCTTCCCCACTTATAATCTTAAGGTATGCTTCTTTTTCAAGACTTTTAAGCTTCCACCATCTATTCTTCATAGTGTCTGTCGTCTTAAAATATAACGACTGCTTAATCACTATATTGCCTTCGTCTAAAAGCCGGCAGGCTTTAATTCGCGACATATACGCCGCCCACTGCGTGCTTGTTGCACCTTTTCTTCCTGACTGTGAATATTCCTTATATGAATCATCTGTATTATATTCATAAGATGTATTGGCAAGACCTGTATTGTTAAGGTATGATTTGCAGGCATTATAATATGAGCGTTCCAGCAATTCCAGATTATCACTATCTTTTCGTCCCTCAATTGCATCTGATATATTTCTATAGCATATTGATAAAGCATTATTATAGTCAACATTAATTGATAATGGTCTGGCTGTTGGCTCAACATTTAACTGATAATAATTATCAAATTCTTCTGAGTCTGCACAATCAAATCTTATCTTATCAAACATAACACTTATCATCTTAGCCGCAATCTCTGGATATTCATAGCCTTTTCTGACAACTACATATTTGTAGCAGGGATTTTGACTATGGTATTCTGTTACATTATCGCCTGTTGATATCAGATATGGCTGCCAGTTAGAATCAGGATTAATGCTGACAGCATTGGCAAGTGGATTGTTAGGTGCCCACCAAGGTCCAAAAAATGAGCCACACAAGCCATTTTCTATAAGTTCACATATATTAGTTGATGTCCTTAATAAGAAATCATTATCTATTATCTTCTCATTATATAACTGGTTGATATATTCAAGTGCATTTTTAGCTTCATCAGTTACAGAACCATATACAATCTGTCCGTCATCATTCTCTATCCATTGCTTAGGATAAGCATTGAAGCTGGCAAATATTATATCAAGCAGGAACTCACTGCTATATCCACATTCTCCTGCCACCGATGTATCTACAACAAGTCCAACTGTATTACTGCTGCCATCCTCTGCCACACCATTATTGCCAGGATCATAGGTTATGAAATGCCTTACAATATTAACAACATCGTCTACAGTACGCGGTTCTGAAAGTCCTAATATATCCATCCAGTCTTTGCGGAGCCATACAAGATTAGGTCCGTCAGTAATATTAGTCTCAGGAAGTGCCATTATCTTTCCATCATATGTTACCATATCCATAAGTGCACTGCCATAACTTGCATACATACTCTTTATTCTATCTGTAAGACAATTATTGTAGCTGTCTGTCAAATCCTCTATCATTCCATTTTCTATAAGCTGTTCCAGCTCACTCTGGCTTGACACAACCATAATATCAGGAAGCCTATTCATTGAAACAGCCATTGATACATTAGTATTATACTGACTGTCATTAGCCTCAAATACATCTACATTCTGCACATTAAGAACCGACTTTATATATCTCGTATACGCATTATCAGTATATGTATCCATAGCTGGCATATTCGAATTATTGACACTTGTCATCTTTCCAAGAGTATATTCAATCGTATCAGGATAAGCCCCAAATGGCGTTGTCTTAGCAGTACTAACTGCTTCATTATAATCACTGTCATTATAAACACCTTTAGCCGGGCTGTTACACCCGGCTAAAAGCGTTATTACTGTTAACATCATAATGGTATATAAAAGCTTTGCAATACATATGGTACTGCTTTGCTTATATATTATATTAATACCAGAATTATTATTTATCTGATGATGCACAAACATAATATTTTTCCACCTATTCCTGTCAGCCTTTAACTGCTCCTGACATAGACTCATTATAGCACTTTTGCATAATCATAAACAAGGCGGCAATTGGAATTGATATAAGTACTGCACCAGCAGCAAATCTTGTATACCACACATCAACATATTCCTTCTCAAGCATCTGCCAAAGACCAATGGCAACTGTGTAATAATCTGCATTGGCACGGCATATTACTCTTGCAAATATAAAATCCACCCAAGGTGCTATAAATGATGTCAGAACCGTGTATACAATAATAGGTTTACTTAATGGAATTGTAATCTTGGTAAATACCTGCCATTTGGTAGCACCATCAATTAATGCGGCTTCATCAATAGTCTTAGGTATTGTGTCAAAGAAGCCTTTGGCAATATAGAACTGAATACCAGCCGAAGCCGAATACACAAGCACCAATGCCACTCTTATCATACTTCCCTCTGACAAACCGATAGCCTTTAATATGTAATACACAGCTATCATTGCCATAAATGCCGGAAATAAACCAAGTATCATTGCAACATTCATCATAGCTTTTCTCATCTTGAACTTAAGTCGTGACATACAATAAGCTACTGATAATACAAAAAATGTAGATATAATACAAGAAAATACAGCCACAATCAATGTATTGGTAAACATTCGTGGGAAATTAAGTATTCCCGTATCTGTAAATAACTTAATATAATTATCAAGTGAATAGCTTTTAGGGAAGAATGAGCTTGTATATGCTCCCTTCTGTGCCCTGAAGCTTGTAAGAATTATCCATACAAGCGGACTTACCCACACAATCGCAAGCAATGTAAGCACTGTATGTGCAAGTATATTTTTTATAGTCTTCTTCTTTTTCATTGGAATCCCTCCTCATCTTTATAAGATTTGGTTCTCCTGTATACAAGAAGTGAACCGAGTGCAAGAAATACGAATGTCATAATACCTATAACAGCTCCAAGATTATAATACTGGTAATCTACCGTCATCTTATAAAGCCACGTTACAAGCAGATCTGTCTTTCCTGCTGTATGTCCCGCAAGCACTGGGTCGCCCTTTGTAAGCAGATACACAATATTAAAGTTATTAACATTAGCAGTAAATGTAGTTATCAGGTAAGGTGTTGTTACAAATAACATATAAGGCATTGTTATTTTAAAGAATTTGACAAAGCCATTAGCTCCGTCCACATCTGCCGCCTCATATAATTCCATTGGAATATTCTGCAATATTCCTGTTACCTGCAATATTGTGTATGGAATACCAATCCATAGATTGACTATTATAACTGTCATTCTTGCCCATGTTGCATTAGTAAAGAATGGAAGTGACTTGCTTATCCAGCCAGCATTTTTTAATACAACATTTATAATACCATCCTGTGCCAGCATACTTCTTATTATAAGAAGTGATACGAACTGCGGAATTGCAATTGATAATATGAATATAAATCTCCAGAATGACTTAAACTTAGTTCCTTTTCTATTAATAAGCAGTGCCACAAGAATTCCAAGTATATAATTAAGAAATGTAGCTAATACTGCCCATATAATAGTCCAGCCAAACACTGACCAGAATGACTGTCCTATTGAACTTCCTGAATTAAATATAAGCTTAAAGTTCTCAAGCCCTACCCAGTCAAATAATACAAGATGACTGTCTACCTTGCTGTAACTTGTAAATGCCATTGAAATCATAAATACAAGCGGAAGTATTGTGAATACAAGTATTCCTGTAACTGGGAGTACAAGTAAAAGCTTATGAAGATTTTCATTGAACAATGCTTTAATATCTTCCACAAATGTATTAATATGCTTACCCTGTTTCATTCTTAACTCTACATTATAAGCACTTTTTAACGAACTAACTGCAAGAATAATATAGGCACATATAATAAATATTACAGTTATTCCATAAAGCAGAATAAGCAGCGAATTATCACCCTGTACATACTCATATATTCCAAGCTTTTCATTCCATATCTCTTCCTGTTCCCTGCTGCCAAGACCAGGAAGTCCTGCAAGACAGCTGATTCCTTTTATTATCATAAATATTATAAATGCTGCCTCTAAAGCTATATATAATATTCCTTTTATTATCTGTCTGCCCCTGAAATTACCAAGTCCGAGTATTAATAAACTGAGTTTTGTCGTCAAATCGCCATATTTCATAGAATTACGAAATGTAATGTCTTTCATTGACCACACCTCCTGACCATTATATGATGTCAAGTAAAATTCTGGGTCAATTAATACTGACCCAGAATTGTTAGAATTGATATTTACTATTTTACAATTGATGTATTAATCTGATTATAGAAATCTAATGTCTTGGCTTCTGCATTATCAGCAGTAACCTCACCGTTAACAATTGCTTTAGCAAAATTCTGAGCTGGTGTCCAGTAATCATTCATACCTGTAACTGTAGGCTGAATTACAGATGTCTTATTAAATGTATCATTCTGTGCTGATACAAGAGCATCTTTCTTAATTACATCTGTTGCAAGTAACTCTGTATTACAAGGAATAACATTTCTTAACTCATAATGCTTAGCCTGTGCATCCTTGCCTCCAAGATATTTAGCAAGTGCAACTGCTACCTGCTGATACTTGCAATTAGGGTTAACTGCTATAGCCTTTGAACCTGCAAATGCTTTAAGCTGCTTATCTGTTCCGTTAATCTTAACAGTTGGTAATGATACTGCACCAAAGTTATCTCCTAATATTTCCTTAACACTCTTATAATCCCATGAACCTGAGAAGTAAGCACCAACGCTTCCATCTCTTAAACCAGCAATACCTACACCCTGTAAATCATTGACAAAGTTAGGATTATTAACAAGTGCAACTAAAGCCTTGGTTGCTTGTGTTCCTTTATCACCCTTAATATCTACGCCTGCTGAATTATCCTTGCCGTCTTTTCCGAAATATGTACAGCCATTAGCAAGATAGAATGATGACATATACCAGCCTTCTGTTATATTAAATGCTACCTTGTTCTTTGAAAGCATTGTATCAAGACTCTTTATATCGCTTTCTGAGAATTTGCTCTTATCATAGAACATAAACCATGTATTAGTAGTAAATGGAACACCATATACACTGCCATCAACTGATACTGAATCAACTATTGCACTTGAATTAGTACTCTTAACATAATCTGCTGTTTCACCACCAAGCTTTGCTATAGCATTTGCATCAATAAGTGTCTGCAACTGATCATTAGCGAAGAAATATACATCGCCTGAATTCGCAGGATCCTGTGTAACTGTCTTACCTGCATCTGTCTCAGAACATACTCCGTATTCAAAAGTCAGATTCCATTCAGGATGTTCTGAATTGAACTGCTCGCACATTGTCTGAAGCCATTTGCCATTTTCTTCTGCCTGATCCTCTGCCGGGCCCCATACCTTAATAGTGGCTGTGATATTCTCATTATTATCCGCTGATTTGTTATCGTTTCCTCCACAGCCCACAAGCAATGAGCCACACATTGTTGCCGCCATAACAGCAGCCGCTAATCTTTTAAACCTCATAAACATACCTCCATTTCTTAATGCGTTTAACCGCTGATATGTACCATCTATTTATATAATACCCATTACCCGGAATACATATTATATATAATTAATTCGGTACATATCTTTTTGTAATTTATTTACAAGTTCTTTTGATAGTTTAATTATATGTTTATTTTATGAGAAATTAAATATAAGAAATTTTAGAAACATATTGGAATTTTTACATAAAAAATAAACAAAAAAGAAATGTTATCAAATAATGACAACATTTCTTTTTTATACTCATACTATTTATCATACTTTTTCATTAAGTATATCCGTTAATTAAATTAGTATATTATTATGTTTAGTTTATCTGCTATACAGCATATCAGACTGGCTTTCTTGCCGGGAACTCTATTGTTATAACCGTTCCATTCTCATCACTGCTTACTTTAAGATTATACTGCTCACCGTAAAACAGCCTTATACGGTCATTGACATTTCTTGCTCCATATCCGCCAGACTCACTTGTTAAGAATGTATGAGCCGTTTCTTTTGGCATACCAATGCCATTATCCTTAACCTCAATATGAATAAGTCCGTTATGAAGCTTTGCTACAACAGTGATAACTCCTCTTCTATCAGTCAAAAGGTCTATTCCATGCTCAATAGCATTTTCAACAAGAGGCTGTAATATAAGATTAAGTGATTCATATTCAAGCACATTTTCATCAATATCCATAACAACATCAAATGAATTATCGTGCATTATCTGCTGTATGTTAAGATATGACTCCATATTACTTAATTCCTGCTTTACAGTCAGCGTATTCTTACCCTTATTAAGTGAAGTCCTGTAATAGTTAGAAAGGGCAAGTGTTATACCGCTTATATCATCCTGTCCGTACTCAATCGCCTTCCAGTTTATAAGCGATAATGAATTATAGAGGAAATGTGGGTTAATCTGTGCCCTTAATGCTCTCATCTCCGACTCTTTCTGGCTTAATTTCCCCTCATACACCTCATTGATAAGATTATTAATCGTACCTGTCATACTATTAAAGCCGTGTATCAATGCACCGATTTCATCCTTATCTGATGACCTTATAACAACATCAAAATCTCCATTCTCAACCTTTTCCATACTTGTTCTTAATTTATATATCCTCTTAGTTATGAAATCAGATGTAAATATTGTAGCCGCAGCCATTCCAATACACGCAACAACTAATGCAAGCACAATCATTGTAATAATGGAATTAGTTGATTTTAACATAAGCGACTTTGGTGCATACACATAGCTTGTCCAGCCTGTAACGTCTGAGTTCTGCTTAATAAGCACATAACCTGCTATATTACTGCATACATTTTCTGAAAAATCCGCTTTTTCCATAAACTCAGTAAACCGGCTGTCTGAAAGGATATATTTATCGGCATTATCCAAAAATGCTGCTTTTTTGCTTATAATACTACCATTGCCATCAGTTACTATAATGCCACTGTTATCTATAAGTCCTTTTGCATAAATATCCATTATACTGTCATAATCTACATTAATATACATAATTCCAGTAATGCCGGCAGTGGCAAGCGTAGACATCTTCCTTGCTGATATAAGCTCTTTCTTATCTTTATCGACATACCAGTTAATATTAGTCGAATTAACTGCTGAATTATAAAATGCTTCATTCTCAATCTCTGATAATGGTGCAAGTGTAGTGTCGTGCTTTATTCCGTTATTAATGTATATCGTCACCTTGTTAATATCATTGTGAAAATATTTCAATGAAGATACAAGCGGGTCAAATGTCGTAACAATCTGGCTGTACATTTCATATTTGTTGCTGTAATTGTAGGAAAGTATTCCTGATACAGTTTCATTAAATGTTATGTAATTGGACAGATTATCATATACCTCTATCTGTCCGTCCACTGTTGTAACCGACTGCCTTAATGCACTTTCCATTGAACGGACATCCCTGTCCATAAGTATTGAGCGCATCTGTCCATACGCAAATACAAAAAGTATTATAAGTGGCAGAAGACCTGTGACGACATATATTATAACAAGCTTATTCTGAAGCTTTATATTATTCACCCATTGCTTTAATTTTAATGGTTCACTCATAACACTTCACCTTTATCCCTGAACTTCTGAGGGCTTACACCGAAATATTCCCTGAAACTCTGGCAGAAATATGACACATTCGGATAACCTGTCTTCTCACTTATATTAACAATCTTCATATTAGTGTCCGTGAGCAGCTCCTTAGCCTTTTCCATTCTGTACTGTTTTATATATTTGCTCAAGTTCTGCCCTGTCTCTTTCTTAAAAAGCGAACTTAGATAACTTGGTGCAAGATATACCATATCCGCTAGCTGCTGTGCACCTAACTCCTCACTATAATGATTATGTATATACTCCTTAACCGTTTCAATCTCTCTGTGCATTGTCAATGGATTACTGATAAAACTCTTCTCTAATATATCAATATTATGATTAACAATATCCATTATGCAGTTAAAATCCTCTGATGTATACAACTTATCAATCTGTGATGCAAATTCATCTTCATTGGTCCCTGGAAGTGCATCATAGAAATCTTTAAGCAGGTTAGAGAATACGAACTTAATATATATATGTGAAAAATTCGACTGGCTTCTGTATTTCTTGCATAAAGCATCAAAATGTATTCTTAAAAATGTTACATCTTTCATCTTAATGTCCTGCTTCATCTGCTTCATAAGAACATCATCATCTATCTGTACGAAAACAGGCATTTTATCACTTATATCGTTGGTAAATATATAGTTATTTGTCTGGTAGAACTTATTGCTCATAAGGTTTTCTAATTCGTCCATCATATCAGATATCCTGTGATAATCATCTATAATATCAGACACAGCTGCATACATAAACTGTCCCGTCTTACCGAATATATAATTATGCAGCTTTTCAAGCATATTCTTTAACAAATCCATACTTAACGCCTTAGCTTCATCTTTAATAAGAATAACTGACTGCTGTGTATTAAGATTAAGATACTGATATTCAATATCTCCCATACAATCCGCAAGGGTTAATATATTGGCATCTCCACCATCATATTTACCAAAGAAATCGGTATTGAATTCTATAAGAATAAGCCTGTTATAGCTTCTAAGAAAATCATCGTTTTCTAATATCCCCTTGGTATCAGCCTTATTAAGAAGCGAATACAGATAGAACTGCTTAACAAAATCCGCCTGTTTATTATAATTACTTGTATGAATACGTTCCTCATCAAGCTCTGCACACACTTTCTTAATTGTGTTCTCAAACTCCACAGGGTCAACAGGCTTTAAAATGTAATCTTTAACTCCCAGCTTTACCGCAAGCTTGGCATATTCAAATTCATTATATCCAGAAAATATTATTGTTTTAAGTTTTATATTATCTTCATTGAGCTTTTTAATAAGTGTTATTCCGTCCATAAATGGCATCTTCACATCTGTGAGAAGAATATCAATATGCTCTGCTTCATCACTGCATAAATATTCATATGCTTCCTTTCCATTAGCAGCCTCAACTATGCCCGCATTAATTGAAAGCCTTTTTAACAGCATTATTATTCCATTACGCTCTATTCTCTCATCATCAACAATTAATATATTATACATTTATTCTCCAATCTTTTTCCTGTATTTAACATACCTTAATAAATATACCAGCTTATATATTCTGCCCCTGTTTGTTATCCGAATATTGCAGGTTTTATTTTATATTATTTTACTATATTTTCTATATTTTGTAACCCATTTTTCTAATTATATATTATGCCAGACTTTATTATCACTAAAAAAGCCTCTTAAAAGATATTTTCAATCCTTTAAGAGGCTGTCTGTTTATTAATACTTAATATTATTTGTTAGTTTCTTCAATGAACTCCTTGAGCTGTTTCTTAGCCTTGCCTGACACAATAATCTCTCTTGCCTTCTCAATACCATCCTTTAATGTAATTCCGTCTGAAGCAAGATATATAGCTGCACCAGCGTTAAGTAATACAACATCTGTCTTAGGTCCTTTAGCACCACCTAATATATCATTAACGATAGCTGCATTCTCCTGTGGTGTTCCACCAACAAGATCTTCCTTATTGCATCTTGTAAGTCCTAAATCTTCTGGCTTAATAACATATGACTTGAATTCATCGTTCTTGAATTCACATACCTTAGTCTCTGCACTAAGAGAAATCTCGTCCATAGAATCTCTGCCATATACAACCATAGCTCTCTTAACACCAAGATTTCTTAATACATGTGCAAGTGGTTCAACAAGTTCTTCGCTATATACACCGAATAACTGCATAGTAGCACCTGCTGGATTAGCTAATGGTCCAAGTACATTAAATAATGTTCTTATACCCATCTCTTTTCTTACAGCACCAACAAATCTCATTGCTGGGTGATACTTCTGTGCAAATAAGAAACAAAGATTAATATCTTTTAATATCTGGGCACTTCTTGCTGGAGCACAATCAATCTTTACACCAAGTGCTTCAAGACAATCGGCTGTTCCACACTTACTTGAAGCAGCTCTGTTACCATGCTTTGCAACAGGTATTCCTGCGGCAGATACAACAACTGATGAGAGTGTAGATATATTGATAGTATTAGAACCATCTCCACCTGTTCCTACGATCTCAAGCACATCCATATCATTAAGGAAACGCTCGCAGTGTGAACGTAATACCTTAGCTGCTGATGTAATCTCGTCAATTGTCTCACCTTTCATTGATAATGCTGTAAGGAATGAAGCCTTCTGTGCATCTGTAGCCTCTCCTGTCATTATCTCTTCCATAACCTGTTCCATAACCTCTGATGTGAGATCTTCTCTTTTAACTAACTGAGCTATTGCTTCTTTAATCATCGCCAAAACCCTAACCTTTCAAAAATATAATTACATATTAGTCCTATATGTTTTCGCTGTCAATCCATAAAATAGCAATTAAACTGTCAGTTTTGAAAATATCATCAAAAATAAAGTCTTCATAAAGGTTCTCTATATTATCTTCTGAATATTCAACCTGTCTTGAGAAAATGTGCACTACATCCATTCTATCCTTGAAAGAATACTCTCTGTGGTTATCCAACCACCTTATAATATCCATCTGTCTTATAACAAAAAAATTAGTTACTAACATCTGGCATTTGCCAAGGAAATCATAATCATATATTGACTTTGCAAAATATCTGAACACCAAATACTCCAAAAGCTGTCTATATTCATATGCCCTTGAAACCATATAAGTTCCAAATTCCTCATTGAGTATATTGTATTCTTCATCACTCATCTGCTCAAAAAGGCTGTCAATAATATCCTTAAGTATGACCTCCCACTCAGGATTAAGCACTTCCATTTCTTCATAAGGATACAAAATCTGTCTTATACCCTGTTGTAATGATATATCCTCAAATTGTCCGCTATCGCTTAGATTTCTTGTTTCATCTAAAGTATGGGCAATTCCTTCTTTGAGGTAATCATTAACAACAGATTTAATATTATCATACTCATCAGTGTTAATACACTGCTGGATTTTACTTCCCATATCAAGTATGACAATCAGCTTTTCGTGTATTGACAGGCTTTCCTTGGCTAATATCTTAAATACAGCCTCTCTTGCCGCGAATATCTGCAATGCAAATGAACTGTCATATTCTGAACTCGGTTCATATTCTTCATCACAGGCAGCAGTTTCCATACTAAAAGGACGATTTTCAGACAATATAATCCTTGCTGCTTCTTCACAGGCAAGACCAATTCCTGATTCCTTTATTGTACCATAATATTCCGAATATCTTGGAAACTGCTTACATACAACACCAAGATAATCTTCTCCAAGATTTTTATGTATTTCACATAAGCCATTATCATCAAGCATAGGACATTTGCCGTCACATAATTTGAAGCAATACTCCTCATCTTCATTCTGTGTTATGCTGTCAAGAATCTTGTGTTTAAGCTCACCTGTCATATTATTATAACGCTCATAGGTTTCATCATCTATGTCTATCTCCCAGCCGCCTATACAGCAGTTATCCTTACATTTGCTTGTTATACATCCAAATTCGTTATAATAAAATGGTACTCTCTGTTTCATTATCTTTACCTCAAAGTATATTCTATATAATTCTGTTAAATATATCTGATTTTATGTCTGCGATATCATCAATACTAATAATTATGTTATCCTGCATAACTATAATTTTCTGATAATCATCAATCTTTTTAATTACGCCGCTTATTGTAACATATTCTCCGCCATCTTTTCTTAAATCTTTAACAAAATAAGTTATGGTTACAACCGGCTGGCTGGCTATATTTGCTCGTAATATGGCGAATTTATTATTAAGAATATTAAGTTGTTCCTCGTCCTGTTCTATTTTCTCATCTGTAAGCCTTGCTGTTTCTGATATAGCTGCTCCAAGTCCGGTAAGTGCAGCAAATGGAGAAAACTGAGCAGCACGCTCATAATTAGACATTCTTTTATGCCTGTTATTTACAGGGCGGGATTTATTAATTATATCTTCATATCCATTCACAATATTTCTCATCTCCCAATTATCAGCTTTATTCGTGATGACCGCCAATCTGCCTGTTTCTGTCCATAGCTGTCGCACCTTCTTTAAGATTCATTCCTCTGACAATTGCATTTTTACCATATTTTTTCTTAATATCAACCATAGTCTTTAAGACTTTCTTCTCTTTTTCAAGCTTAGCACTTTCTTCCTCATTATCATCTTTATTAATAAAATCTGTGAATAAATCCATCTGATGATAAGAAGAATTCTTATTAACTGCTTCTTTTTCTGTTATGACATGATTAGCCGTTATATTAATTCGTCTTGATAAAAGCCTTTTATCTACTATATCATCATACAGCTTGGTAACTGCCTGCGTAGCAAGTGAAACCGAAGCCGTATAACGAGAAAGATTAGCCGTTCCGTGAGCGTGCTTTGGTATCTTTCTGCCGTATCTGTCTTTTACAACCTCACCTTTATACTCACCCGTGCTTCTTCCTGTAGATATATTATCTATATCATATCCAACTGTAAGCACAAGCTGGTCTGTCACAAGTCCTTTATCTATAAGGTCAAGCATAAGCAGATCTACCATCTCACATACAACTAGTCTTGTCTTTTCATAATCATATGCACAGTGAAGTACCTGTCCCGATGATATGCTGTTGCTTTCCGGCTTATACTGCTTAATGTCAGCTATTGTACACGGCTCATAACCCCATGCGTGGTCAATAAGGAGCTCTGCATTTACCCCAAACAGCTTATATAGCAGTTCCTCATTATAGAAATCCTGCTCACCGCCAAGCGAACATCTCGCAACATCGCCCATTGTATACATACCATACTCTTTTAGTCTGGAAGCATATCCCGTACCCACTCTCCAGAAATCTGTAATAGGCTTATGTCCCCATAACTTTTCCCTATAGCTTCGTTCGTCTAACTCAGCTATTCTCACACCATCTTTATCTGCTGGAATATGCTTGGCAACTATATCCATAGCAATCTTACATAGATATAGATTCGTTCCTATGCCTGCCGTTGCTGTAATTCCTGTCGACTCAAGCACATCTTTAATCATAGTCATAGCCAGCTGGTGCGGTGTCATCTTATAAGTATTAAGATAAGCTCCGGCATCAATAAATACTTCATCAACCGAATATATATGAATATCCTCAGGTGCAACATATTTAAGGTAAATGTTATATATCTGTGTACTGTATTTCATATATAAAGACATTCTTGGAGGTGCAATTATATAAGAAAGCTCGTAAGACTCATTATTCTTAAGTTCTTCTGCACTATATGAACTTCCTGTAAACTGCCTGTTTCTTAACCTGCTCTTTCTTAGTGCATTGACCTCCTTAACTTTCTGTACAACCTCAAAAAGCCTTGCCCTCCCTGATATTCCGAAAGCCTTTAATGATGGTGACACGGCAAGGCATATCGTCTTTTCGGTTCTTTGGGGATCAGCAACTACAAGATTGGTATCAAGTGGGTCTAAATTTCTTTCGACACACTCCACAGATGCATAAAATGTCTTTAAATCTATTGCTATATACATATGGTTATTCTGCATTAATCATTCCCCACAATTAAATCTTACGCATAACCTCAAGTCTGCGGTGCAGCATTTTAATATGTTCCAGTTCCTTATCGTCAACTGCTCTTCCAGAATAATAGTATTCCACCGTTCCACACAGTTTATCATTATTATTATCAAGAACACCATTCTTTATAAGTATATTTTTTAAGTAATTAGATACTCCGATATTACCATCTATTATCTCAATATCATCCGGAAACAGCTTCGCAAATGAATCTTTGAAATAATTAAAATGTGTACAGCCAAGCACAAGTTCTGAATAATCATTAAAGTTATGTCCTGCAAACTGATTGTTAAGATAATTCATAACCTCTGCTGAATTAAATTCATCCTGCTGTGCAAATCTTACTAGCTTAGGAAGTGCAATAACATCTACCTTTGAGTCTATATCATACTTCATAATAAGATTTTTAAGTTTCACTCCCTTAGCCGTAACCGGAGTTGCAACAACCATTATCCTCTTACCCCTGTTATGTGCACAGGCTGGCTTAACTGCAGGTTCAATGCCGATTATTGGAATCTGGTATTTATTTCTTAAAAATGTAATGGCTGCACTAGTAGCTGTGTTGCACGCTAACACTATTGCCTTACAGCCCTTTGATACAAGAAAATCAACTGCCCTGTCTACATACTCTCTTATCTGTTCTGTAGTCTTTTCTCCATATGGCACATTATCAACATCTGCATAAAATACATAATCAACTTCAGGCAATGTTATCATTGCCTGATGAAGCAGTGATAAGCCGCCAATTCCTGAATCAAATATACCTATCTTCACGGTCCACACCTCATTTCCTTATACTTAAAGTCTTGTCGTCCACTCACTGCAATCCCACGTCTGTTGCAAGTCCGTCATAGAACTCTGGCTCGTGGCATACCATAAGTATACTTCCTTTGTATTCTATAAGTGCTCTTTTTAGTTCTTCCTTGGCATCTACATCTAAGTGGTTAGTAGGCTCATCTAACACAAGAATATTAGACTCCCTATTTACAAGCTTGCATAATCTTACCTTTGCCTGTTCACCACCACTTAACACTCTTACCTTGCTTTCAATATGCTTAGTTGTAAGTCCGCATTTGGCTAATGCTGACCTTACCTCATACTGTGTAAAACCAGGAAATTCCTGCCATATCTCTTCAAGACAGGTTGTGTTAATATCAGGTGGCATCTCCTGTTCAAAATATCCTATCTCAAGATAATCACCCATAACTGCCTCACCTGATAACGGCTTAATTAAACCTAAAAGGCTCTTTAACAATGTAGATTTACCAATTCCGTTAGCACCTGTAAGTACTATTTTCTTACCTCTTTCCATCTCGAAATTAAGAGGCTTTGATAAAGGCTCATCATATCCGATTACAAGATCTTTAGTTGTAAATACATATTTGCCAGAAGTTCTAGCAACTTTAAAATTGAATTCTGGCTTTGGTTTATCCTTGGCTAACTCAATCATCTCCATATTATCAAGCTTTTTCTGTCTTGACATAGCCATATTTCTTGTTGCAACCCTGGCCTTATTTCTTGCAACAAAATCCTTCAAATCAGCAATCTCTTTCTGCTGTTTGTCGTAGGCTGCTTTCATCTGTGCCTGCTTCATCTCATACACTTCCTGGAACTTATAATAATCACCAACATATCTGTTAAGCTGCTGGTTATCCATATGGTATATTATATTAATAACGCTGTTAAGAAATGGAATATCGTGTGATATTAATATAAACGCGTTCTCATAATCTAAAAGGTATCTTTTAAGCCAGTCAATATGCTCCTTGTCAAGATAGTTAGTAGGCTCATCCAGAAGCAGAATATCAGGCTTTTCAAGAAGCAGCTTTCCTAATAAAACCTTAGTTCTCTGTCCACCACTAAGATCTGTTACATCTTTATCAAGTCCCAGCTCCAAAAGCCCCAATGCCCTTGCAACTTCTTCAACCTTAGCATCTATCATATAGAAATCGTGATTAGTAAGCATATCCTGAATTGTACCTAATTCTTCCATATATTCAGTCATCTGCTCGTCATCTGCATCCATCATCTTGTCACAGATTTCATTCATTCGTTCTTCCATAACAAATAAATCATCAAATGCCTGCCGCATTACAGAACCTATAGTCATTCCTTTTTCAAGTACAGAATGCTGGTCAAGATATCCCACCTTAATATTCTTAGCCCATTCAATTCTGCCCTCATCAGGCATAAGCTTTCCTGTAATTATATTCATAAATGTGGACTTTCCCTCACCATTAGCTCCAACAAGTCCGATATGTTCACCCTTTAATAATCTAAACGATACATCATCAAATATCGCTCTGTCACCAAATCCGTGTGTAAGATGTTCAACATTTAATAAACTCATATATTATCTCCATTCTTGTGCATATTAAAAGCCCCTTTCTTATTCAAAAAGGAGCTTTTACAATTCTGAAATATCATTTGAAATCCTGTGTGTGAAATCTTCTATAATACACCTTTAAAGAATTCTTTGATACTTTAATCTTCTTTAACTGTATTCCACCTGATAAGAATTCCTGAGGAATATTATTAATAAAATACTTCTGTAACATAGCTTTTAACTGCATATTCTTAGATCTCTGCAATGCTACAAGAAAGAATACAACAACAAATAACAGAAGCTTAATACCCATTGGTACATTATTCCAGATATATAATGCTAAATTTGTTGAAAATGTAAATATAACAAATGCAAATATCATATTAAATATAACCGTAAATATGTAAGTCTTAATCCATTCAACAAGATTAAGTGCTTTTAACTGATATAACAGCTTGTGATAATTCCTTGACTCTTCAACCGTAATAGGCATCTCATATACTTCCATAAGACTCCTCCATTAACTGTGCTTTTAATAGATTATATCCCCAAAATGCCTTATTTGCAACCATTAATACCGCTTCATTTATTAATAATCACTTAAATTCCACCAATTAAAGATATACTTACTTACTGGCTTTGTCAACTTTTGTGTCACTAGCTTGTCACTAGTAGCCCACTGCTTCTAAGCGTTTCAATGCAACGTGTTCAGTTGAACTTGTCCAAGTTATATGGAAACCATAATTCTTTAAACCTGCACTATATATATACTGTTCTGCATATTCACTAAGTAAAGGATTGTTGATACATTTCTTTCTTAGCTGATTAAGTGTCCGCTTATGCGTGTTTTTAATATCCTGCTCTGACCGCCCCAGCTCGCCACATAGAGCTTTAAAAGATTTCACGCAATCATCTGTATACCTAGCCTTTATTATTTCCCTCTGTGAAACTTCCAGCGTGTCAATCTCCCTGTGTAGTTCTTTATACACGCAATCTTTATAATTGCTCTCAACGAACATTAGTTCCGTGTCTTTGCTGTCTGGCAGCAGTTCCCCAAGTGTCTCATCAGTATCATCATACATCTTAATATCTGTGCTTATTGTGTCGGACTGATAAACGTACTGTTCCAGTTCTTTTACAGACTGTATATCCATATCAAGATAAAAGGATGCATCCTTATAAGCTGGATACCTGCCATAATTTATATAATATTCTTCTCTAAATCTCTTGTATTTTGCAATCTCTGCTTTCTTTGCAATACCGCCGCTTAATGGGCTGTTCTTGTTTATATAGCGCTGTATGTGCCTTTCTATGATTATCCCCGCATATGTCGAAAATTTTGCTCCTGTGTCATCCTGATAAGTATCATACGCTCTTATCAATGCAATATACCCCTCTTGGGTCAAATCCTCTCTATCCTCTTTAGTCTTGGCATACTTGCACGCTATTTTATATATAAGTCCTTTATTTTCTAAGTATAACTGAGTACGCTTATCCATTTAACACCACCCTTTAATTTATATAAGCCCAGCCAGTGAACTAAACATCTACTGACTGGGCTTATTAGCAATATGTTACTGTGCAGGCTGTGCAGGCTGTGCAGGCTGTGCAGGCTGTGCCTGATAATAAATACCCTTAGCCTTATTCTCTAAAACAAAGGCATCATAACAGATACGTCCCTCTACAAGATTACCACTGTAGCCGGGTGCATCCTCGTGTACCTTGTAATCTTCAAGCTTTAATGGTGCTACCGTAGCACTCTTATGACACATCATAAAGCCGAAGTTCTCCGGCAATCTCTTGGCCGGTATCTTTATTACATTACAGCCGTCAAGATTTCCAATAACACCATTTAAGCGCATATCTGCGCCAATCTCTGTATCAAGTACGATATCCTTTGACTTTTTCATCAGAAGATATGTTTCAGGTGTTACCACGATACATCTTTCCGTCTCTGGGACTTCGTTATCATCAAGTACTTTGCTTGCTGTAATAATCTGCTCATAAATGTTCGCAGCTGTCAGCTTAAGCGCATCAGCCTTCACCCCCCGCATTTGCACACATAACGTCATATGTGTACTTGTCAACCTCTGGAATAACAGCTTCTCTTATTTGTCTTTCAAGTGCTGTCCCTGCCGCAAGTGCAAGAGCTGTCTCTTCATTATCCAGCTTATCAATAACAAAAGTAAATGAGCGGTCTTTCTTTAACATCATTTCTTCTGTTGTTGCTTCAAGATCTGTTACTGCTCCATATCTGTGAGAGCCCCCATTCCTTGAATAATCGTTCATTCCAGAAGTTGAAATTTTGTAAATCTTAATTGAATGTGCACCTGTCCAGGAGTAATCCTTATTAGTTACAAGTTCTCTTTTACTCTCGGCTGCAAACTTTTCATCAACAAGACCCTGATATTGTGTAATTAAATCAATAGCCATTTAAAATCCTTTCCTATAAGCCCATAGCCTGTCGGTAAGGGTTCACCTGTTCCCTGCTTGTCGGTTCAGGTGCTCCCCCCACTCGGAAGCCTGTAGACTCTATATCTTTTTTGTCTTTTTTGGAAATGGCTGACTTGATATAAGAATTCAGTTTATTAAGCACATTGCTGATATCCTCCTCACTGGATACCTTTAATATATCTGCTATATCTGTAGGTACGCCCTGTGACAGGAGTGTCTCTTTAAGTTTTATATTGAGTTCCCTTTGCCTGAATTCCTGTTCCTTGTCTGCCATAGGTGCAGACTGTTCATCTGCTCCCTGCTTGCTACGTTCTCGCTCTAATCGTCTCTGAACTATAGCGTTAACCTCTTCCTGAGTGAAAGTTTTTCCAGCAGTTTCGGTCGTCTGCTGGTCTTCCTGTGATGTTTCCTCATTGTTACCCATTAATTTACCTGTTCCTTTCCGTTTAACGTCCGTATGACTAAGTTAAGAAGTAAAAACGCCAAAAAGGGCAAGAGAATACTAACCCCTTTCGGTTAATGTTCCCTTGCCCTATGCAGTAAAGCTTACAACGTATGTTGCGGTACTAATTATATTTATTATACCACATATTCAATAAAATTGGTAGAACTATTTGTAGTAAATTGTAGTATTATTTGTCGTTGATTGTAGTATCTACATACGCAAGCTTATGTATTCTTTTATCATTATTGCTATGCTTTTTAACCTTTTTAACTACTGGGTTCAAAATGTTAATTGCCTTTTTTAGCTCTTCCTCTGTATCGTAGGAAATCCGTAGCTTTAACACGTTTTTCATCTCCTTTCCACATCCCCATAACTTAACATTTCTTAACATTTCTCAACATTTTCAAAAGTCATTATTTGAGGTTTTCTGAGGTTATTATTAATACCCCCATAACGCTGGAGGCTTGCGGTCTAGGGTTATGTATCGCAATAAAAGCTCTATATTAGTTCTGATAACTTCTCTGTAAGCTCCTCATATCTGTTATGAAGTCCAAGAAAGCCAGCGGATAAGGTTTCCCCATTTACACTTGAAGTAAATTCTGGGATAGCCGTTTGCATTAATATAAGCTGTGCATTGGTTTCCCTTAAGCCGACATATACTTTATCAAGTTCAAATCTTTTAACTTCACTCTTGCAACAGTCCCTGTATCCTGCTTTGTATGCAATCTTTATCATATCCTCTAAGCTCTCAAGGTTGGCAATTACAGCATATTCTTCAACCGAAAGCTGCGTTTTTGTATTCATTTCTCTTAATATTTTTATAAAATTATTATCCATCTCTTGTCCTTTCCGGGGTGAATATGATAGACTACTCTTGTTATTGTTTGGGTAGTCTATTCATATTTGACCCCTGCCCCCTGTTTATGTTGGTAGCATATCCAAGGGGGCGTTTTTATTTATATTCTTCAACCTTTACATCTGTTATATTGTCCATATGCTCCAGTTCTTCAATCTTTGGCTCTACAAGCTTCTTGTAGCAGTCCGGGCATAAGCACCCAAAATCCACACAGTCAGATATAACCCTGTTAATCTGAGGTATGCGTATGTTATAGGTCAATACAGTTCTTGGGTTTATTAGTATCCTGTCGCCGGTCCTGCTGCCAACTCTCACAATCTTCTTGCAGCTGTCGCACGTATCAACAAACTTGTCAAAATGTCTCACTTCTGCCGCTTCCTCCATTCTTCTGGGATTTCTTCTGTCTGTCCAAGGTTTGCGCTCAGGTGCTTTGTGAACAGATACATCATATCCGCACACAGAGGGTCATTCTTAAACTCTTCAAGAATTACATCACTTTCCTGTATTGCCCTTGTAAAATCGAATGGCTGGGTATTCCAACGCTTGTACCACTTCCAGCACTCATTACAGATTAAACCTTGATGTTTTATTTCCTTTTCGGTCAATTATTCTCCTTTCTGTGGGGTTAAATTTTTGCACCTTTCGGGGTGTAATTTCTGCACCTTTGGAGTGTAATTTTTGCACCTTTAAGGTGTAATTTTTGCACCCAAATATATATATAAAATATATATATAATTACCCACTACGTTTTATTTTCCGTTTGCATATTACATACCTATTACCTGAATACACTTTCTGACCGTTATACACTTCCTCAATAAATCCCTTTTCTATCAACTTATCCCTTGCAGTGAAATATGTGTGTTTTGATATATTTAATACTTGACTAGCGTATGTATTCGTATATTCAAACGGCTCATCTATCGGTGTACGGCTGGACACTCTACGCATATCCAGATATAATAATTTTGCAGTTGTAGATAATGACTTAAAGTCTTCATCTTTAACTAAACTATCTGTATATACTGCATATCCTTGTTTATATTTCGCAATCTTTAATCACCCCTTTTTGCGTAATGTTTTTAAGTACCAGGCAGCAGCTCTTTTTGTTTCTTCTCGTTGCTGGTCCTCATATTCAGTTGTAAATTGTTTATAATAGGCTCTTGCCTTACTTACTCCGACACTCTCCAGCTTTTTCAAGGCTGTTTCCTTAAAGTTGCTATCATACAGGCTGAAACCATATACCTGCATAAATACCGCCTTAGTCAGTTTCATATCTGCAGTAATGTTATTTAGGAACTCCTGTTTATTCATCATATGTACTAAATGGTATGTTGATTAAGCTTTCAACATCAACTCCCAGAGCTTTGGCAATCTTACCCAAGTATATAGGCTTTACATAACAGCCACGTCTTGCGGTATATACAATATTCTTAGTGACTCCAGCTTTATCAGCTAAGGTCTTAGGATCAAGCTCCGCATTGGCCAGGGCTATATTAAATTTAACGCTATTAACAGCTAACATTGTTCGGTCTTTTGGCAATGGCATTTTTAGCACCTCTTTTCTTTCCCCGGCTGTATCCAAGTAAATAAGCCGCATATATCTTTCCTGTAAATGATGTATAGCGGTCATCAATAGAACTGAGTTCGCTAACATACATAGAGTCACGGTCTTTTTTTTTGTCAATATAAAGTCCTGCTTTTTCTATCTCATTAAATATATTCATCTGACAATTCCTTTCTGGTCTGTGACCTTATATTAGCTTCGTTACAAAGCTTTTAATATTAAGATAAGGCATTCCCCTTTTAAGCGTTTACCGCCCCGATTTAGACGAATGAGAACGCTCTGACGTGTTTCTGTTTCGCTAATTTTTTAGCGTTATTGTGTTGCACTGCTGAATAATCAGCAGTCATTGTGTTGCACCGGTGCAACTAGTCAATAATCTCTGTTACATCAACAGCTAATGCCTTGGCAAGTCTGCCAGCACAAAGCGGCGTAACTGTTCGCTGGTTGAGAATAACATTCATTCTCGCCCTTGATACTCCGTAGCTCTTGGCAAGCTGCTCAACAGTAACGCCCATCCTTGCACGTGCAAGCTCTACGTTATCAATGTTTAACTTCATATATTTTCACCTCTTTTCTAGTTCGCTATTAGTGAACTTGTTATTAATATAGTCACATTAGGTGAACTTGTCAATAGTTTTTTCACATATTGTAAACTTTCAATATTGACAAGTTCGCAATATGTGATACAATTTCATTAAAAGGAGGCTTTATGGAAAATAAATTTGCAAATAATTTAAAAGAATTAAGGCTGGCTAAGGGACTTAAACAATCAGATATGGCTAAATTATTAGGGGTAGCTAAGTCCACGTATTCGATGTATGAAAGCGGATTAAGAACTCCTACTATTCCCAAAGCTAAAGAGATAGCTAAAATTTTAGATGTATCTGTTGACTATCTATTGGGTACAAATATGGTTGGTTTTGATATTAAAAATATTAAGAAAAGTATAGATCCGTTGCTAGAACCTGCAACCGACGAATTAAAACTTATGATTAATTTTAATTCATTAAATTCATTAGGAAAAAAGGAAGCCGTTAAGCGTGTTGAAGAATTAGCTGAAATACCTAAATATGTAACTTACAAGAAAGAAGAGCTCAACGCTGCGCACGCTCTGGATAATTCTACTGATAAAGAAAAAGCTAAAGATGATTTGATAATGGATAAAGATGATGAATGGACATTATAGTTCTACTCAAAATTGAGTAAAACGCTAAAATTTTAGCGTATTAGATTCAATCTATATCGTGGCTGAGTTTTTAGCCGTCCTTGGGGTCGGTACTGCCGAGGGCATAGCATTTTTACATAACGCAATCTTACGTTGTGTTCACGATCCAAAATCGGCTTGTGAAACTTTGGCTCGGTTGTTGAACTGAAGGTCGAATGGCTGTAAGCGGCAATTAAAAAAAGCCCCTGCGCTGGTAACGCAAAGGCTTTTCGTCCATTTAAGCATATGCCTAAAATGAACACAATACATATTTCCAGAAAGTATTGTATCATTTTTGGGGGGCATATTGCAAGGGTATAGATGAATACCCCCAATATGTCTATTTTTATATGCTCTATATTTACCAATAATTAACATTAAATATTTTATTTAAACGTAATAATATGTTACATTAGAAAGAAGTGGTACAATATGACAAAGAATAAACCTTATAAACGCAGGAACGGCACAGGTAGCGTTGTACACTTGTCTGGTCGCCGCAGAGAACCCTTTGAGGTAAGGGTTAACACTCATATGGATAAACGTAATTATCCAGTGTATGACGTGCTGGGGCGTTTCTCTGAACGTGATGAAGCTATGGCAGCACTGCTTGAATATAACAAAAACCCTTACGACATCAATATCAACTCACTCACATTTAAAGATGTATACAAACTTTGGTATGATTGGAAATATGTCCACGGCAAGAAGAAATTTTCTTCAAGCTCTATCTACTGTACCAATGCAGCATATAAAAAATGTGATAGCCTGTATAATGCTGTGTTTAAAGATATTAAGACTCCACAGCTTCAAGCAGTTCTTAACAATGACAGCTACTCCCACGCTATGCTTGAGCATATACATAATTTATTCAATCAAATGTATAAATATGCGATACAGTTTGATATTGTTGAAAAGAACTATTCACAATTCGCTTTTATCCCTAAAGAAGATGATGACGAACACGGTGTTCCTTTTTCTCCGGAGGATGTTCAAAAGCTGTGGAATAACTTAGATAAGCCCTATGTTGATACTGTGCTTATATACATATATTCAGGCTTTAGGCTTAATGAGCTGTTAAAAATGCCGCTGGCTGATATAGATACTGTAAATATGACCTTTAAAGGCGGATTAAAGACTGCTGCCAGTAAAAACAGAATTGCCCCAATACATAGCAGAATACAGCCACTTGTACTTAACCGACTTAAAACAGCAGATACAAATATATTTAACATAAGCTCCGCAGAGTATTACAAGGCTTTTAATGAGGTCCTGGCTGTATGTGGCATAGATGAAAATCATACTCCGCACGACTGCCGCCATACATTCTCCACTATGCTTGATAATGCTGGAGCTAATAAAACAAGTATCAAGAGGTTAATGGGACATAGTTCAGGTAATGATGTAACTGAAAAGATATACACTCATAAAAACATAGAGCAGCTTAGAAAAGCTATAGAATTGATATAAATAGAGGTGTGGGGAAGTTACCCCGCACCTCTATTTATTTTATTATTTTTTGTCACTAGTGTGTCACTAACTTGTCACTAGTGGGACATTTTGCGGCATATTTGATAGTATGCCAACATCTCACAAACCCGCTTATTTGCTGGATTTCTAATTTTTTAAAATTCGCCAAAATCCGCAATATTTAATAATCACTTAAGATTTCCTCAACATATTTAATTGAAATTTCAAGATAATTAGATATCTCATATTCTGGCACACCATTATCGTGAAGAATGAATATTAATTCTTCTATTGTTGTACCTTTTTGTCTTTCCATAACTATAAAATGTTTAACTTGTGCCTCATTCATAATTCCCCACCTCCATATGTCTTATGTATCTAGTTATTAACATATAGTTCTGACTGTTTAATTATTTTATCAAGCATATGTACTCTTATAAATGGGAAAGAGAAATAATATCCATCAACTATATCGATGGATTTATTAATAATTTCAACAGCCAAATCAATTCCTGCCTGTTCTCCTTCTTCTTTAGTCATATCCGGTCTGTATCTTAACAGAACCTCATCAGTTACATTAATGCCTGTCATCTCATTCCTCATAAATGAAGCATTCTTAAAGCTCACTAACGGCATTATTCCACATAGAATTCTTGCACCTGTTTCTTTTTTTATTGTGGCAATTCTTTCTATATCCTCATCACAGAATGCTGGCTGTGTCATAAAAAATGTAGCTCCTGCTTTCATTTTCTTCTTTACTCGTCCAATCTCTATATCCAGTCTTTTTCTGCCCTGATTAATAGCTCCGCCATATGTAACAGGCTGGTCTGCAAACTGTTCTGAATTCATATCATCTAATATATTCATAAAGCCTACAGAGTCAAAGTTAAATACGCTCTTAACACTGCTTCTCATTACCGAAGGTATTGGATCACCTGTAATGACAAGAAAATTATTAATGCCATTAATATCAGCACCTAATATCTGTGACCTGATTGCGATGGCATTTTTATCCCTACAGCAAAGATGTGGCATAACACACATTCCCGTCTGCCTTGACACTTTTTCTGCCATAAGAATAGAGTCTGCTCTTGTTCTTCCTGATGGTGAGTCAGGAAATGTCAATACATCTACCCCCTTGCTTTTAAGATAATGTGCCGCATCTAAGAGCTTATCAGCATTACTGTCAAATGGAGGTGCAAGCTCAACTGCGATAAGCTTCTTCCCCTCCTTATTGTGATAAAATGCTGTGTTTACTGCCTGTACTGAATTATCAGTCTCCCAATCACAGCCTTCACCCTGTCTGTTCTGTGTAAAATCTGCTTTGGAAGCTATTCTGTCAATATAGTCAGGTGTTGTTCCACAGCAGCCGCCGATTATATCAGCACCTGCATTTAACAATTCACACATTTTATCAGAATAATAATCCATATTCTTGTCAGAGAATATCATACGTCCGCTGACTGCCTGAGGATAACCTGCATTAGGAAGTGCACTTAAATACTTGTCAGTATGACGGCGTTCCTTTAATATGAACTGTTCCATATGTCCCGGTCCAATTCCGCAGTTAAATCCTAGAGCATCGATATACGGATTATCATCTGCAAGCTTAACTAGCTTAGACGAACTAAGTCCACAATTACTATATCCAAACTGGTTGATTGCAAACTGTGTTATAACAAATGGTCTGTCTGTCAAAACACTATCTGCTATATTAATTCCACCAGTCGCAGCACTTCCTATATAATCTATGGCATCAGATATATTAGATAAATCTGCAAATGTCTCGAACACGAATACATTAATTCCTTCTTCAAGAAATACCTTCGCAATATCTACATATTCATCTACTACTGTCTGCTTGTCAAAAAGATTATCATTAGGTATAGGACCTATATCTGCGGCAATATATACTTCCCTGCCACATTCCTTAACTGCCTGTCTTGCATTGGCAACAGCTGCTTTTATATTAGCTTTAACCTCATCAAAATTGCATTCAAGATTAACAGTATTAGCCGCAAATGTATTGGTTCTTATAAGCTTTGCCCCTGCATTAATATATTCTTTGTGAATATCTGTGACACGTCTGCCCATAGTAATATTAACAGACTCTGGCAGTTCATTAGTATCATAAACTCTTGAGTAATATGTACCAAATGCTCCGTCCGTTATTAACTTATGTGCTTCTAAATAGGTTTTAAGCTTTTCCATACAACTCTCTATTCCTCTCTACGTTCTTTTCAATTCTTAATCAATCGGTATTCCTTATAAATACCATTTCAATTAAACCTTAATTAATCAACCGATACTTCTGTTATTAATATATTTCAATTAAAATCACATCTTATTCATATATAATATTGTTAATTAGTAAATCCCATATTGCTACATTGGTGCCGGTCACACTTTAAGTGAATAACCGACACCAATCTGGCATATATTAATATATTTTTTATATTCTACATCTGATTAATGTGTAAGGAAGAACATTAGGGTAAATAATATAGCTATTACCCATGTAAATGCTTTAACTTCCTTAGACTTGCCAGAAAATACTTTTATAAGAATATATGATATAAGACCAAATGCAATACCATAACTTATATTATATGCAAATGACATAAATGCAATTGTAAGGAATGCTGGAACTGCAACTGATATATCATTCCAGTCAATCTTAGCTACACCACCCATCATAAGTACACCAACGTATATAAGAGCTGCTGCTGTAGCACTACCTGGAATTAATGCTGCTATAGGGCTTAAGAACATTGCCACAAAGAACAAACATCCTGTTGTGAATGATGATAAACCTGTCCTTCCACCTTCTGCAACACCTGATGATGACTCAACGAATGTTGTAACTGTAGATGTACCACATACAGCACCTACACAAGTTGCAAGGGCATCTGATAACATAGCCTTCTCAAAATTAGGAACCTGTCCATTCTCATCAAGCATATCACCTCTTGAGCATGCACCATAAAGTGTTCCAAGAGTATCAAACATATCTACCATACAGAAAGCAAGAGCTGTTGTAGCAATTATAAGTACAAGGTCTGCTGTTGTATGATTAGCAAGATAATGTGAGAAATCAAATCCCTGTGTAAATACCTTGCCAAATGACATTGAAGCCCAATCACCAAATGCAGCAAATGGATTAAGAGTCATTCCCTCAAAAAATCCATCATAAAAGCCTGGTATAGTAAATCCTAATACATAGTAAATAACCGTTCCACCAAGAATACCCCAGAGTACTGAACCTTTAATCTTTCTTACTGAAAGAACTGCTATTATAACAAGAGCAGCTATAGTTACAATCTTTGGCATAATTGTTGCCCAGCTTGCATTACCATTAAGTACATTAAATGAAGCAAGATTTACAAGTGTTGACTCATCATTAACAATAAGTCCTGCATTCTGTAAACCAAGAAATGCAATAAAAAGACCGATACCAGCTGGTATAGCCATTCTTACTGCGTCAGGTATAGCAGCAAAAAGCTTAGCTCTTATTCCTGTTACTGTAAGAATAATAAATACAATACCATCTAAAAGAACTAATACAAGTGCATTAGCATAGCTTAACCCAAAATTAAAGCAGGCTGTATACACGAAAAAAGCATTAAGTCCCATACCTGATGCCAGACCTAGCGGAAGGTTAGCAAGAAATGCCATTGCAAATGTTCCAACAACTGCTGAAAGAGCTGTAGCAATGTATATAGCATTGTAGGATACTTCTGGAAGTGCAGAAAACATACCTGCATTAACCATAAGGATATACGACATTGCCATAAACGTTGTGATACCGGCAAGAACTTCAACCCTTACTGTTGAGCCGTGTTCTTTTACCTTAAAAAACTTTTCCATTATTAAGTCTCCGTTTCTTAAATTATTACGTATGCTTATATAGCGTTTACACTCGATTATAACATACATTTATTAACTTTGACCAGTCTATTTTTATAATTATTTAACAGACTTTAATAGAAAGTTTAATATTATTCAACCATATCTCCAATGTTCTTTAATACATCTTCAACATTATAAGGCTTAGTAATGAACTTCTTAGCACCTTCTTTAAGTGCCTTAATAACCTTATTCTGCTGTCCTGCGGCTGTTATCATAATAACATTAGCATCCGGATCATAGTCCATAATCTTCTCAAGGCACTCTATACCATCCATATTAGGCATTGTAATATCAAGCGTAACAACATCCGGAGCATACTGCTTATAAGCAAGCTCACCTTCAAGACCATCAGAGGCTTCTGCAACTATACAATATCCAGCATCTTCAAGAATATTTCTTAACATCATTCTTGACATACCTGAATCATCTACGATAAGAACTGTGTGCTTGTCACCCTCATCTACCGAACCAGCCTTAACAGCAAGCTTTCTTGTTACAGGCATCTGCCCTATAGTAACATCACTATCTACAGCAATATATAATGACACTTCACAGCCATTGATATATATAGGCAGAACATAAGCATTACCCTTGGCAATCTGATTCTCATATGCGAACTGAGGAAGAATTTCGATATCAATATTCTCATTAGATAATGCTGATGAGAAAAGTCCATCTATACAATTAATGAATTCACCTACTGCATCGTAACTTTCAAGTCCGAATTGGAAATCATCTGACTTAGAATATCCCTTTGCAATATCAATAAATGCCTGTGGGTCATTCTTTACAGCAAAACCTATCACTGAATTAACATCACCTTCACATCTCTGTCCAGCAAATGCCCTATATTCAAAATTATTTACATGCTCAATCTTTCCAATATAATAATTGCTTGTAACAAATCTTGTAATATTTCTTAATGCAAGTGCCGCAATATCTGTTATATATGGCTTTGAAGCATATGCAAACATAGGCACAATCTTATCAATATCATCATTCTTTAAAGCCTCAAGTTCTTCAGGTGCAAAACCAATGCTCTTTCTGAATTCTTCAATGTGTGTTTCAATATCGTTCTGTGAAAGGCCACTTACCTCTTCAAGCACCTGCATAAATTTGATATAAGTGCTTCCCTGCTTATTAAGCATATCCTCTAGCTGTTCCTTAGTTATATAGCCTTCTTCAACCGCTATATCACCGAACTTAGCATCCTTTTGTGTCTGGAGAATATTAATCTCCTCAGCCTTTTCCTTAGTAAGAATACCTTCTGATACAGCAATAAAGCCAAGCTTTGCCCTTACATTTTCCATCTTGCTAATAACTTCATCCAACTGTTCCTTAGTAATAACTTTATTGTCCACAAGATATTTTCCAAATAACTGACTAAACATACATATCTCTCCTTACTATATTATCACTATTCTAATTTTAATATATTCTAATTCATTCTTAATAAAATTTCAATTATTTATTAAGAAAAGTACAAAAAATGAGTACTGCAACCAAAAGGTCACAATACTCATATAAAAAGCTATATATTCTGTATATAATCTGTCAATTACTTAATGAGGCTTTCTTTAATCTTAACAACTGCCTTATGAATATTAACTGGTTCATCCATTGTGCAGTTAGGACGATGAATATCATTAGTAAAGAATACTGTGAATTCACCCGGATGTAATGTAACAAACTGCTCATTCTCTACAGTATCATAGAAAATATTATCCTTACCTGCTGGTTCTTCACCTGTAACACCTGGAAGAAGTGGTGCATAGCCCTGTACTTCCTTTCCTGTGAAAAGATACTGGATATCGATATAATTTCTATGGCTTTCTGCTCTCTTATTCTCAACTGGAGCTGTTGTCTGGTCCTGAATAAGTACAAAAATATTATCTCCGTCAAGCTCATATCTTCCCACTGGAAGCTCTGCTGTTTCTGGCTTAGCAAGAAACTCTAAAGCTGTAGCAATAGCTGCTGGATACTGATAATTGCCTTTCTTGGCATTAAGTGATGCATAAATCATTGTTAAAAACCCCTTTCGTGTCTTTTAAAAAATTTCTTATATAAACTGTAGCACTATATGATACAAGTTTCAACACTTTTCTAACAACTTTCCAACCTTACACAACAAAACACGGATATCCGCCATATCCAATCCTGAGATTGAACTACAGCATAATACCCGTGTCCTATTCTACTTATCTAATCAGAAGATTTTATTATTAATTATTATTCCTGAATAGCCTTAAATGCCTCATCAAGGTCTTCGATAATATCATCAATATTCTCTGTACCGATTGAAAGTCTGATTGTGTTAGGCTTAATTCCCTGGTCGAGAAGTTCTGCTTCGTTGCACTCTGAATGAGTTGTGCTTGCTGGATGTATAGCAAGTGACTTAACATCAGCTACATTTGCAAGAAGTGAGAATAACTCAAGGTTATCGATGAACTTCTGTGCTTCTGCTGCTCCACCCTTGATTTCAAATGTGAAGATAGAACCACCACCGTTAGGGAAGTACTTCTTGTAAAGTTCCTGCTGCTCAGCATTAGTTGAGATAGATGGATGGTTAACCTTTTCTACTAATGGCTGATTCTTTAAGTACTGAACTACCTTTAATGCATTCTCAACGTGTCTTTCTACACGAAGTGATAATGTTTCAAGTCCCTGAAGGAAAATGAATGAATGTATAGGTGAAATTGTAGCACCTGTATCACGAAGAAGGATAGCTCTGATGTATGTAACAAATGCTGCTGGAGCTGTATCCTTTGCAAAGCTTACGCCGTGATATGATACATTTGGCTCTACTAACCAAGGGAACTTATCTGCTGCTGAAACCCAGTCAAACTTACCACTGTCTATAATTACACCACCAAGTGTTGTACCGTGTCCACCGATGAACTTAGTTGCTGAATGAACTACGATATCAGCACCATATTCGATAGGTCTTACAAGGTAAGGTGTTGCAAATGTATTATCAACTACAAGCGGAATGTTGTGTGCGTGTGCAATCTTAGCTATTCTTTCAATATCTACTACTTCTGAGTTAGGATTGCCAAGTGTTTCAATCTGTACTGCCTTTGTGTTAGGTCTGATAGCTGCTTCGATAGCATCATAATCAAATGGATCTACGAATGTAGCTTCAATTCCGTAATCTGGAAATGTATGTGCTAAAAGGTTGTATGTACCACCATAAATATTCTTAGCTGCTACAATATGGTCACCTGCGTGTGCAAGTGCCTGGAAAGCATATGCAAGTGCTGCTGCTCCTGAACCAACTGCAAGTGCTGCTACACCACCTTCAAGTGCTGCGATTCTCTTTTCAAATACATCTTCTGTTGGATTGGTAAGACGACCGTAGATGTTACCTGCATCCTTAAGACCAAATCTGTCAGCAGCGTGCTGGCTGTTATGGAATACATATGATGATGTAAGGTAGATTGGAACTGCTCTTGCATCTGTAACTGGATCAGGCTGTTCCTGTCCTACATGTAACTGTAATGTTTCAAACTTAAGATTTCTGTCTTCGTAATGTTTCTTTGCCATAATAATATCCTCCATATCTATTGTCTAATAAGTCTTAGCATATAATTCATATATGTGTTTGTTATCGTTGTCATTATATTACAGCCATTAACCTACCAAGTCAATAGTAGATATTATTCCTAATAAATATAACTCATTATAGTTTTTACCTATAACCCAACACACAAAAAAGCGGCAGCCAAAAAGCCACCGCTAATTATTACAACCATCTCTCATTACACTACTCCAGCCAAACACCGCCCCCCCCTCGTTAAATTAATAATCCCCCGATCGCATCCCGCCGTCTGTCGCACCC
>ERZ791619.298-NODE-298-length-31310-cov-36.4997_pt1 | contig 31310 bp, 37 predicted proteins | sample MGYA00510271_ERZ791619 | MGnify/ENA primary metagenome ERZ791619 (study PRJEB30046, sample SAMN00715209) | human gut metagenome | study: EMG produced TPA metagenomics assembly of the A metagenome-wide association study of gut microbiota in type 2...
ATAAGATCGCGGTCCTGTGCTGAGCAAAATGAAGGCTTAGCGTACACGACGCGTGTGAATTGTGCTGAGACGACAATAACGCTTTGTGCTGACAGCATTAGTGCGCTTAATGCGTTTTATGTTAAATATCAATGAGTTGCAGTGAGCACCAGTTCACTGGAAAAATAAAATCTTTAAAATCCCATTTCAGGCGTCTTAGTTCCCTCGAGCCAAAAATTTTTTCGTTACTCTGGTCATGGAGGGGTCAGTTTGGATATCGAAAATTATTGTTCGTTACGGCTGATTTTTAATCGCAAAAGTTAACCTTAACTTCCAGTTCAGTAGTGAAGTTCAGATAGTGCCAGCTCTGCTATTTTCGTAGTAACAGTGACCGGGTCGTTACTTTCCAAAGACCAAGACGCGGATAATCCACACCATGCGCAGATCCACATCAGCAGCCTCTCTCTGTCCAGACCGGCAGTTTCGGTCACTATATTAAGTCGTTGTTTAAATATTTCCGGGACAACGGCTATTCCAGAAGTTGGATTACCAAGGTCCGGATTTGTGAAAATATTGGCATAGTCGAACCCTCGCTCACCTTTTAAGCCTTTCGGGTCAATTGCCAGCCAACCGGATGACCCAAAATCAAGGACATTAGCGTGATGCAAATCGCCATGTAGCGTGGTCACATCACGCGGCGAAGATAGCAGATCTTCAGATATTTCTGCGCACTGCTTCAGAATCCCCCCATACATCCGGGCGGCTGGTTTAAGGGCGTGGAACCAGTCATGAAGAGAAGTAAGTTGTGGTATTGGCTGTTTCTGACCTATGTGCAACTGGTTTGCTGTAAGGCACAGAATACGGCAAGCCTCTGTGTCCTGACCTTCGCTGGACATCGTGGACAGAGATGCGGGCCCCGTGGCACGCTCCAGAAGAATTGCCTCATTTTCATGGGAAATTACCGGGGCAGCTCCACGTCCTCCCCACCATGCCATAAGCGCATTACCTCTTTGTTCTTCCAGGTCATCGGTAATTTTTAGCATCGCTTTTATGCCATCGGTTGATGTTTTAACCGGGAGGAGTTGTGATGTATGGGTTACGAATGGTGAGCCGTCAGGGGTGAGTTTCCAGCGATTCAACCAGGGTTCGAACTTGTATTTATTCATAATCCTTTATCTTCCTGTCGGTAAAGGGACTGTATACGGCAGACTTGTGAGCGACTATAGCCCGTAGCTTCAGCTGTTTCCTGAATGCTCAGTTTCTTAGTCTGCCGATAGTAGAGGACTTTCTGGTGACGTTCCAGGTCGGCCTGCTTACCCCGGTATTTACCCTGCGTATGGGCCCGTTCAATTCCCTGTTTTTGGCGCTGGCGACGGCTCAGCCAGTCCTTATGAGACATCGCGGCCATCAGGTCGATAAGCATGTTATTGATGGCGGTTATCACTGCGCGGGTTATTGGATCAGCCTGCGAAGGATCTTTATCTGACAGCGCCTGCCATGATGTGGGGACATCCAGGCTGACAATACGCAGCTCGTGTTGTTCTATCTGTTTTTTCAGCGTCATCCAGTCGCTGTTACTCAGACGGGTCAGTCGGTCTATCTGCTCGACCAGTAAAATATCATTGTGGTGACTGTCCATCAGTAAGCGTCCCAGTTCCGGACGGTCAAGTTTTGTACCGCTGATGTTCTCCCGGTAGTAACTGGCTATTTTATGTCCCCGCTCCTGAACGAACTGCTCTAGCATCTCTTTTGCCCGATCGGCAAACTGATCTTCCGTCGATGCCCTTAAATAAGCTCTGATGAACATTTTTTCACCGCATTATCGCTTTTAGGTTGTTGCATTTACTCTATCGCATATAGGTTATGTCATTCATCGTGTTCAGTCACGTTTTAGTTATGGCACCAGGGTGTACCCTTATGCGATAATCATTTTTGTTAAAAATACCGCATCGAATAATTTATGAGGAAAACTATATGGCAAGGAGGCAGATTCTTTCGCTGTCGGAAAGAGAGTCAAAACAGTAAGTTATAACCTTATCGTGGTTTTTTACACGATTGGTCTTCAAACCCCAATACTTACTGTCCATCACTGAGCGCCCTTAACTGCATTTTTTCCTGCAGCAGAGGCATCAGCCACTCGGTAAATAACCGCAACGGTCGTGAGAGGTTCCTCCTGTCTGAATACAGAATATTCACAGGCAGCGGGCGCGGCAGGAAATCCGGCATCACTTCGCACAGAGCACCCTCGGTGATCATCTCATGTACGTCATACTCGGGGATCTGAATCAGACCCATGCCCGCCACGCAGGCTGCAATATAGGCTTCGGCATTATTAACGGTCAGACAGGTATTTACCCCAGTGCTGAATATCTCACCCTTCTGCTCCCACTCCCAGCGTTCACGGCGACCGGTAGTGGGAGAGGCATACCCCACAGCAACGTGACCGGCCAGTTCCTGCGGCAGTAACGGGTGCCCGTAACGGGCAAGATAGTCCGGTGATGCCACGTTGATGAGCCTGAGATAGCCAGCCCTGCGCGCGACCATACCCGAGTCGTTCAGCATACCGACACGAACGGCACAGTCCGTGCCCTCTTCGGCGAGATTGACGCTGCGGTCTGTCACGCCAAGCTCTACCTGAATGGCCGGGTGACGCGCAAAAAAATCCGGCAGCGCCGGGATAATAATGCGCCTCCCGACCCGACCCGGTACATCCACACGCACCTTTCCCGTCACCTGGTCACTGGTTTGTCTGAATAAATTTTCCGTATCTTCCACGTCCTGAACCACAGCCTGACAGCGCGTATAGAACGCCTCCCCGTCCGAGGTCAGCGACACCCGGCGGGTGGTCCGGTGAAGCAGGCGGGTACCCAGCCTGCATTCCAGTTCACGGATGGCAGCAGAGACGGTCGATGCGGGTCGGTTCAGAGTTTCTGCCGCCCGGATAAAGCTGCCATTTTCCGCCACCCTGATAAATATACGGAAAAGGTCAATGGTATCCATATGTCCACATTATTCGTGATTTATGCGCAGTGTATTCTCATTTTGGCTCTTTATACATTATGGCAAGTCATTAATCTATAACTGACGGGGCATCCCGGATACATGACATAACAGGAGCGGAACAATGACCGACCATACTCTCAAAGGTAAAACTGTCCTTATTGCCGGCGGCGCGAAAAATCTGGGGGGGCTGATAGCCCGTGATTTCGCACAGCATGGCGCGCGCGCCATTGCGGTCCACTACAACAGCGATACTACGCGTCAGGACGCTGAAGCGACCGTCACGGCAGTGAAGGCAGCGGGTGCGGAAGCCGCTGCGTTTCAGGCTGACCTGACGTCCGCAGCCGCCATGGAAAAACTGTTTTCTGACGTGGCGGCCACGCTCGGACAGCCGGATATCGCCATTAATACCGTCGGTAAGGTGCTGAAGAAACCGATGGCCGAGGTTTCCGAAGCGGAATTTGACGAAATGAGCGCGGTAAACGCCAAATCCGCGTTTTTCTTCCTGAAGGAGGCCGGAAAACACGTCAGGGATAACGGAAAAATCTGCACGCTGGTGACGTCTCTTCTGGGTGCATACACGCCCTTTTACGCTGCGTACGCCGGTATGAAAGCACCGGTGGAGCATTTCACCCGGGCGGCGTCAAAAGAGCTGGGAGCCCGCGGGATTTCCGTAACGGCTGTCGGCCCCGGCCCGATGGACACGCCGTTCTTTTATCCGGCAGAAGGCGCTGACGCGGTGGCCTACCACAAAACGGCAGCTGCACTTTCTCCGTTCAGTAAAACCGGACTGACCGATATCCACGATATTGTCCCCTGGATCCGCTTTCTGGTGAGCGAGGGGTGGTGGATGACCGGACAGACCGTGCTGGTTAACGGCGGTTACACCACCAAATAGCCTGCGGGCAGGCAGCGCGCTGACTCAGGCTCCCGTTCGTCAGCTTAGCGCGTTGCCGCCGCGTTCGGGAACGGAGACTCTGCTCATGCATGTTGTTCTGATGGTTCTGGGGGGCTTCCTGCTTCAGGCGTTTTTTCTGCTCACCGGCATCCTGTGGGGCAGCTTCCCGCAGGCGGTGCTGTCCGCGTGCAGGCTGTTTATCCCCGTATGGGTGGCGGTTGCCCTGATTAACCTTTACGTCGGAGTGTTCCGGGCAGGGTATTCCCTGCGGGAGGAGATACCGGTGCTGTTCATTATCATTGCCATTCCCGCAGGCGCTGCCGCCCTGCTGCTGTGGCGAATGAGCCGCTGAGGAGGTTGCCGTGACGGAAAATACCAACCTGATACATCCGCTGCTGCGCCAGCGCGACGGACATCATGCCCGCGTGACCTGGGAGGAGCTCTTTTTCGACCTGGTGTACGTGTTTGCAGTCACGCAGCTCAGCCACATTCTGCTGCATCACCTCAGCGCATCCGGGGGGCTCCATACGCTCATCCTCTGGTTTGCGGTCTGGCTGGGCTGGCAGTACACCTGCTGGGTGACAAACTGGTTCAGCCCGGAAACACCGGCCATCCGGGGATTACTGTTTGCCGTGATGGCTGCTGCACTGGTGATGTCCGCCGCGCTGCCGGAAGCGTTTGGTGAGAAAGCGTGGATTTTCGCCGGCGCCTATGTGGTGATACAGGCCGGCCGCACCGCTTTTATTGTGTGTGTTCTGGGCCGGGGACATGCGCTGAGTGCCAACTACCGGCGCATGCTGGCGTGGCTGCTGGTTTCAGCCCTGCTCTGGTGCGTGGGGGCCGCCGCGGACAGCGACCTGCGGATGATTTTCTGGGGAGGCGCGGTGCTGTGTGAATATCTCTCGCCCATGGCCGGTTTTGCTTTTCCCGGCCTGGGGCGCTCTTCCACGCGGGACTGGACGATTGAAGGCGGCCACCTGGCCGAACGCTGCCAGCTTTTCGTCATTGTCGCGCTGGGTGAAACCCTGCTGGCGACCGGCGGCACGCTTTCCTCCACCGGCGTCTGGACGCTTTCTGGCCTGTCGTCGCTGGCCGCGAGCTTTCTGTCCGTACTGGCCATCTGGTGGCTCTACTTTGGGACATCAGGCAAAGAGGCGATGCAGGCCATCACGCGGGCCGGAGACCCCGGGAAAATGGGCGCTTATTTTCACTACATTCACGCCATCCTTATCGGCGGCATTATCGTGACGGCGGTGGGGAATGACCTGACGATGGCGCACCCGGACCAGCCCGTACTGGCCGTACACAGCCTGGTGCTCTGTGCCGGGCCGGTCATCTTTCTGACCGGAAGTGCAGTGTATAAAAGCGTTGTTTACGGGAAGGTGCCGGTATCGCATCTTGCAGGAGCCGGTGCTCTCGGCCTGACGTCGCTCGTGCTTCCGCTGCTCACTCTTGAGCTGGCCGGCTGGCTCACGACGGTGGTTATGCTGATAACCGCGTTTGCCGAAGGGCAGGCACACTGCCGTCGCAAAGCCGCAGGAGGTCTGCAGTGACGGGCACCGGCAGCATCAGCCCCTGGCCGGATACCGGCGCACCGGCACATTACACTGACGTGCTTTCCTTCTGGCAGGCACACCCGGCACACTGGTTTGCAAAAGACGCCGCCTTTGACCGGCTCTTCCGGGCGCGCTTTCTCTCCCTGCACATGAGTATTGTCTTCCGGTTACGGGAAGCGTGGCGGGAGACACCGGAGGGGTGTCTGGCGCTCATTATCATGACCGACCAGTTCCCGCGAAATGCGTTCCGGGGAACGGCACGAATGTATGCCGCAGACCCGCTGGCCCGGTGGTATGCCCGTCATGCCCTGCGGGCCGGCTGTATGCAGGCGGTTGCCCCTCCGCTGAGGGTCTTTTTCACCCTGCCATTCGCCCATTCGGAAGACCCGGATGACCAGGCCGAATCGGTCAGGCTGAACGCGATGCTGGGAGAAGAATACAGAAAGCATGCGGAAGGACACAGGAATATCATCACCCGCTTCGGGCGCTTTCCTCACCGTAACGCCCTGCTGAAGCGGGAAACAACGCCGGAAGAGCGCCGTTTTCTGGATGAAGGAGGGTTTTCCGGGTAATCCCCGGGGGAGTCCGGCCTTCCTCCTCATGCATCCGGTTAACTGATTTGTTCCTCTCAGGCCGGTCCGGCAGGACGGGCAGGGACAGAGAGGTCGGACAAAGCCATCAGGGAGAGAAAATGCTGACAGAATCCAGCCTGTACACCGGGAAAGGCAAGATGCACGAAGGGCCCGGCCTTTCATCACCGGTATTTATTTTTTCCGGCTGTTTCTGCGCGGCGCAGGGGCTCAGGAGCCTGCTGACCGCATCCGGACAGAGAATCATTCACGTCAGAACCGATGGAGGGGGCGCCTTTGAGCCGCGCGGTTTTCTGCAGCACGTGACGCCGGGAAGCCGGGTAGTGATGTACCTTCCGGGAGAGCCGCAGAATATGCTCGCCACGCTGCAGGCTTTCAGTCTGTTTATCAGGCTGAGCCGCCATTCCCTGCCGACGCTCATCCTGAGCAGTTGCCGGCCTGACTGGCTGTATCGTACGCTGGGGTACCAGATGGGCGACCTGAAAACGATGTCAGTCCTGCGCGCCCTGCCGGTCAGCACGTCGTTACCGGACCTGTCTCTGCTGTTGCGGACGGAAGGCACTCCATTATTGCTGGTCAGACAGGCCAGGGAGATGGAAAGGCGTTCAGTCAGTCGGGTGCCGGGCATGACGAAACGTGAGCTGGAAACGGTGCTGTGGCTGTTGCGGGGAGAAAGCATTGCCGAAATCAGCCGTCATACCGGCACCAGTACCAAAACGCTCTACTCACAGCGACACAGTGGACTGAAAAAGCTCCAGGTGGCATGTCCCGCCCTGAACATTCGACACCGCCATACCTGGTGACGGCACGATCCATCTCCAGTTAACGGGGGTTGAGGGCCAACCGTACGAGAACGTACGCTCAAGTACAATTTTGAGCAGATCAGGCGAGTAAACGAACGTTTTGTTTACTCTTTCCGCGAGTGCCAGCATCCATGCGGTTTTCGCCATTTTCAGTGTTAATAAACCCGATAATCAACGTAATTCTGACCAACGACACTACGAATTTATATGTTTAAAATCATATAATTAGGTTCTTAACGTACGTTTCCGATCCATTGGGCTTCAGTCCCCTAGGTCAGCTGCTGCTCAAACCGGAGCCCTGAGCCTGCGTAAAAGTCACTTTTATCAGGCGCCCCGTAAAAGGGGCTTTTCCTGTGCGATTACCCCCATCCACGGGGACGGGGGAATCTGTTTTGCTTTCCGTTGTGTTTATTATAACATGCCAATCTCTTGTACTAGTTGATGGGATCGTTTTTCGTGGAATATACCTCTATTACTGATGTCAGAAATCATATCGATCAGATAGACAGTGAGCTGGTCAAACTCATAGCTCAGCGTGCTCAATGCGTTAAAGCTGCAGCGGCGTTTAAAACTTATCAGGCATCCGTGCGTGCACCTGACAGAGTACAACAGGTCATCGACCGGGTTCGTGAAAGGGCGTCGAATGAAGGCCTTCCGGAAGTCATCATTGAAAAAGTGTATCGCAGCATGATTAGTGCATTTATCGAGTACGAGCTGGAGCAACATAGCCGATTAGTGAAATGATCCCCGGTCTTCCCGTACCGCGCAATACAAGTTGACATTCTCCCCGTTCTGAAGGACGGGGCTTTACGGCCATCTGGTAAAGCTACAAACGAAAATGGCATTCAGGCGTTCAGGTCCGCGCCATTTTGTTTCAGATAATCACTGATGCTCAAACCGGACAAACGAATGTTATCCGAAATCTCCCTGAACTGCTCCTCCCAGCCGTCCTGCAGCTCCCTGATTGCCGCGATCTGGAAAGCAACACTGAAAGGCGTTCTGCCCAGTTTCTCGGAAAGCCAGAACAGATGCTTGCCAATCTCTTCGTCCGGTACCGAATCGAGCGCATCACTCAGTAAGGTTTTTTCGTCTTCCTGCCAGGGATGACCGGCTCGCGGAAAACGCGGATCAGGCTGGCGGTCTTTTTTCTCCCTTTTTTCCCGTCTGGCAACGGCCGGCGCATCGCCTTTTTTCAAGCCGACGCGCGCTTTCATGGCGCCGATAGCGGCGACGGCCAGTACCAGCGTTTCACGCTCCTGGCGCGTGAGCAGGCTGTCCTCGCAAATCAGGGTGTTCAGGTTATCGATCAGCTTATTCAGCCCGGGTTCAGTGACTTTCATTTTATGCTCATATTCCTTGTGTGGTGGCGATCAGTCCCGGCTCTCATTCACCTGGACGGTGACCGGCAGGCCTGCATCAAAACAGGTCTGATACCAGCTGGCCACCTGAAGGGGATCGCCCTCTTTTATCCGGCGTATGCCGCCGGCATCCGTCAGCTGCAGGCAGGTGGTACCGTCCAGACGGATCACGTAGGCCGCTTCCCTGATGGTGTAATGGCCGTCATCCAGCTGCAGCTCCACCACGTCACCGGCAGCCGTCTGGCGTAACGGCAGACGCCGGACGTCTGTCAGACGTTGTCGTGCCGTTTCAGCCTTGCGTTCTGCCTGGAAGAGCGGTTCTGCAATGCCGCGACCGGCCTCCGTCAGCTCGACGGCCAGCTGCAGGTTCGGGGCGCGCAGGGTGCGCAGCCAGCCCGCGGCTTCCATGCGCCGGCAGGAGGCGCGGAGATTCGGCCCGTACACCGGGGCGTCCCCGCCCTGCTCCAGCACCCGCTCAATATCCCGCGTGGCCACCGGTCCCGGACGTTTCGCATCCAGGGCAGCCAGCACAATCAGCACCCGCCTCTGTAGCGGTGACGGACGGCGAACGTTCACCGTTGTCATGAAATCAGACCTCTTTTCCGACTATAAGGGCTTTCAGGCGCAACAGGTCGGCCTCAACTTGTTCATTTCCGGGCACCCCCGTATATCCAACAATTGCCAGCCGGTGCCAGAAAAGCAGTAAGGCTGCGGCTTTATCCAGTTCCCGGCCGTAAAAGTAACTATCCTTGTCCAGATTGCATTTCTTAATCTCTTCTTCTGCTTCCCGGGTCAGCTGCTCATAGCTGAGTGAAAACGTCATTTCCTGATCCATCCTGCACGCTCCATCTGATAATGTACGGTAAAGTAAAAATCATATCTCGAATGATTTTATGCTCAATGAGTAAACATAATATCAGGTATTATTATTCGGTTAATGATAAATATCATATCAAGTATGATTTTATGAGTGTGACTTAATTATCATATCACTTACCGGTTTCCCGCCGCGCAGATCCGAAAAGATGCTAAGTAGGAAGCAAGGATTATCACATGCCTGTATTAGGCTCCAGAGCGTGAAAAGGCGCACAATGTGGCCTTCTTAGTACAGGAGAACATGGCAATGACAGACCAGAACATTGAAGCTCGCGATATGTGGGCCGAAGCGTTGAGTTTAATGTTTAAAGGCGATCACCAGGAAGAATTGTTCCGGATTTCAGATGATGAGATTGATGCCCTGGAGGGGTTGTCTCCGGACAGATGGCCAACGGCAGGACAGACAGACATTAACTGGGATCTGTCTGTTCCGGGGCGCAGACATTCGATTTACCTTCCTGGTCCACGGGTATTGCAGCCTGCTGACTGTGAACAAATTGATCTCAGTTCTCTGGTGCTGGGGAAAGCCTCTTTTGCTGATTTTGACCCGCTTATTAATTCCTTCTTTCGACTGACAGATTCCAGCCTCTGGGTGGAACTTACCAACCCGAAACTCGGAAAGGCCATACTGCATATCGCAAAAGGATGGCCTGTTTCACCGGTCCTGTTATCTGTGCACGAAGATGGTGGATTTCATTTCGGGGACGGGACCCATCGTTATGAGGTACTGAAGCGGTCTGGAACACCTCATTTTTACTTTCTGGCTATGCCGGATGATGTATCTGCCATTAATAAGCAACTTACGGTTCAGTGGATGAGCGACTAACGCTTTGCGTCAGCATGGCATGTCTGGCTATGCGGAAAGCAAGTGGGACGTGCCTCATGTCCTGCTGAAAATGGCAACGGAAGCCGTTCAGCTTTCAGTGTTTTGTGAAAAATCCCCTGCCACAAGGGAGGGGAAAGGTCAGAGGGTACGGATAAAATCGGGACCAATAATGGCAATGATCCGGGTACGGCTGGTCAGGCGGATGATTTTTTGCTGTCCGAGCCCCCGCAATAATTTTCTGATCTCTTTACTGCGCCGCACGTTCAGGTCGTGCATCAGCTGTGCCCGTCCGGTGAAACTCAGCAAACCATCGTGCGTGGCCAGTGCCTCGAAACGCAGATGATGACCTTCTGCCAGAAACGCAGCATGCCTTGCAGGACTGAGCCAGCTGAGAGCCTCCAGCATATCTTTCCATGCCCGACGCAACAGCTGCAGGGACGCCTGAAGACCATATACCGGGCGGTTGTAATCCGGCGCACCGGTAACCGGATCTTCCTCCTGGAATTTCCAGACTGCTTCATGGTGCGCCAGGCGGTTACGCAAGTCACGGATACGGGTAAATTTCTTTTCCAGCACGTGACGGGGGGTGCCGGCCGGGGCGCCGGGGAACACCGACGGAAGCAACTGGGGCCACAGGAGCGAGCGGTTCCGCGGTTCATCGTAGTTTTTCGTGAGAAAATTGGTCCAGAAACCAAAGTCCAGACCGGAGATCACCCGCTCTGCCGTCGGCGCCTTGCCCGCAGCACGGATACGTTTTGACACCTTACGGATACAGTCTTCTTCCCAGGCTGTCCGGTCATAAACCGGTTTCCCGTGATGCATGAGCTTCTGGCCACGGGCATCGGTTTTGTAGCGCTTGTTCTGGCGTATCCAGGTCTTGTCACCGATATAGCGGGGTAAATCAAAGATCCAGTTGGTATCGGTTCGCCAGTGTCCGGCAGCGCCGGGCAGCCGGGCATGGCGAATACTGTAATCGATGGCGTTACGCAGCGTCACCTCAAGGCAGTGCATCAGCGGCTGCATGGCGGCGGAAACGGCTTTGTTCCAGTTATACCCGCCCAGTTCTTCACCAGGTTTCAGCTTCAGCACGTCAGTGTAAATGTTCAGCCGCCCGGCCGAGATATAGTCTTCCAGCTGCATACAGCCCTCCCGGGCTAAACTGAGGGTCAGGTTGACGGGCGTACCAGTAACTGGTAGATTTATCCTATCAAGGCGCGGATTTCTTCGGACCCGTGCGTTAAAGTTAGTACCGGAAAAGCCATCCCTCGGGGTGGCTTTTCTCGTTTATATCTGTCTCAGATAAGCGACCATTCAAAAGCGTCCATGCGCATTGCCTTTCGCAGTTCATTAATCATTTCCTGAAAAACAGTTTCCGGGAACATATTAAAAAGTGACCGGTGAAGCGCCTGTACCGTCTCCTCAGTCAGTCTCAGGATATATCACGACACGAGCCCTGGAGATAACGAAAGCTAAGAGAAATTGTTATTAATTCTTTAATATCAAATACTTAGTTCGTATAATCTATCTTATGTTAAATCATGTTGACACGTTAGCCTTTCCAATCACGCTGAAGATTGGCCTCTTTTCAGATATCCACCATATTAATGGAACGCCCCATATGGGACGTTCTTTGCGTTCATTCTAGGTCTGCGTGCCTCTTAAACATCGTGTCGCTGGTTTCACCAAGCTGTGCCATCAGCTCAATTACGATTGCGTCATAGGTGATAAAGCATAGCTGCTCAAAAGCCGAACCCATAGGCTGTGAAAAAGCACCTTCTTCACGATCGTTGTCTTCTTTCACGGTTCCGGGCAACACCAGAGTACTTTTGGCCAGTTTGCCGATTGTGGACTCCGCTTTCATCGTGACAAGTGCCACATCCACGCCGCAGGCTACGGCCTTCTGCGCCAGACTCACCAGACTGCCGGTCTCACCGCTGCCGGAGCCAATAATGACCAGGTCGCCCGGTTTCGTATGAGGAGAAGAAATTTCGCCGATAACGCTTACTGAAAAACCGAGGTGGAGAAGACGGTTTGCAAAGCCACGGATGGCGATGCCACTACGCCCCGCGCCCTGCAGAAAGATATGTCTGGCATTCTTAATCTGTGAGACGAATTGGGCAGCCTGGGCATCATCAATCTTCATCGCATTTTGCTGCAGCTCGCTCAGGATATTTAAAGTATTTTGTTGAACGCTCATGTGATTCCCTCCCTTTAAGCGATGGTACGGCCACCATCCATCAGAATGGTTTGCCCCTGGATGTACGAGTTATCTTTATCAGCCAAAAAGATTGCCAGGTTAGCCACATCGTCAATGGTGCCAAGGCGGCGCACCGGAATTTTTTCCAGAACAGCATCAAGATCGGCCTGGGTAGGATAATTAACGCGCATCATTTCACCGGTATCAATCAGACGCGGAGCGATAGCGTTAACATTGACACCCTTAGGTCCTAATTCTTTTGCCAGACCGCGAATCAATCCCTCACCGCCTGCTTTACTGGCCGGGTAACTCACACCACCGCCAGTGCCGGAAAGCGCCGAGCCGGATGAGATATAAATGATAGAACCACGGTTAGTAGTGAAGTCATCGTAGAACGCCTTAACGGTATTGAACAGACCAGTAAGGTTAATCGCAATTGTTTTATTCCACTCTTCAAAAGTGATGTTATTAACCTTATTAGCAAACGCCACGCCAGCGTTTAATACCAAAATATCAATTCGTCCGAAGGTTTGAAAAACCTGCTCGCGAACGTTTTCCAAAGCTTTCGGATCGGATACATCGGTTTTAACGAATAAGGATTTAACATTACCGAAAGCTAACTCTTCGGCCGTCTTTTTACCATTTTCTTCGTTATAATCGACAATGACAGTATGAGCCCCACGGTCTGCGAATTGCTTAGCAATTCCTTTACCGATTCCATGTGCCCCACCGGTTACTAGCGCGACTTTACCTTCAAAATTACTCATTTCACTATACTCCTCAAAATCTCATGACAAAGGGGAGGACAACTCCCCTTTCAGGTAATTGGTGATTTAATGAATGCCAATAATAGCGTGTAGGGTTACCGGGTTTATTTGGTACCAGACTGTTATTGGATCGCTGCCCTTAATGCCTGATAGCTTTCTCTCGGTGCGTCATTAAATAACGCACCACCAACAACAATTAAATCAGCACCTGCTTCTTTTACCTTTTTAGCAATTTCAGTATTAACGCCGCCATCAACTTCAATCTGAATATTGCGTCCAGTAACCATCTTTTTAGTATTCCTGATCTTCTCCAGACTTTTTTCAATAAATGTCTGACCTGGCTGACCTGGATTAATAGTCATAATCAAAATATAATCAATATCATCCAGGAGGTATTCAATTACATGTTCCGGCGTCCCCGGATTGAGTACCACACCGGCTTTGCGCCCCGCTTTCTTGATCTTCTGGATAATATAATGAACATGTGGTGTTGATTCATAATGAACCGACATCATTTCCGCGCCGGTTTTAATAACATCATCGATATGTCTTTCCGGGTTTGCCAGCATCATATGCACATCAAATGTCATTGAGCTGGCTTTTTTCATTGCCGCAATTTGATTAGGACCGAAAGCTATATTGCTTACATAAGTGCCATCCATTAAATCAACATGCAGAATTTCTGTTTTTTCTGTTTCCAGAAACTGAATTTCTTCCTGCAAACGTAATATGTTTGCACCAAATACTGATGGTAAAATTTGTGCCATTTTAGTCAACTCCGTAAATTAATGAGTAACTGTGCTCAACCAGTAGGTCAGAATCTCCCATGGGCCGGTTAATACGAAGTCCGTGCCCTGGCCATTCAGGCCGACGCCAGCACCTTTCAGGAACTGAGTTGCACCTGGCGCGACATATCCTCCCAGATACATAACCACCACACAGAACAGTAAGGTTGAGATAATCGAGCGAATAACGTTGCCGTTACTGACCATAACTGTCATGGTCGTCATGTAGATAATTGACATCAGCACGCCGATTGGGAATATCTGAATACCCGGTAAAACCAGCGCACAAAGCATTGTCAGAGGGATAGTTATAACGGTGACAGTAACCGTTGCCGGATCGCCAAGCGCCAGCGCGCAGTCCATCCCGATATTCAGTTCCGCATCTTTACCCATCTGCTTTTGCATGATTTCTTTAGCACTCTTACCTATCGGGTTAAGCCCTTCCATAAGGACACCAACCACTTTTGGCAACAACACCATGACGCCAGCCACGCCCATCGCCATTGGCACGATGGTTGTAATGGGTTGTTTGGTTAACAATCCCAGGAGACAACCGACAATCACGCCGATGATTGCGGGTTCACCGAATACACCCAGTCGCTTCTGAACGCTCTCTAAATCCACATCCAGCTTGTTTAAACCCGGAATGAAATCGATAATTTTGTTAACCACCCATGCAAATGGAAGTGTCCATCCGATGTGGATCATTGTGGTACAGGTCGTCCCCTCCAGGCCGTAGTATTTCTGCCATCTTGGCGCAATAAGATCGCCAATAAACAGTGCGGCAACGCTCAGAGCCACGGCGACACCCAACCCAAGGAAAAAGCTGTCAAAGACGAAATACGCAAGCGCCCCCGGAACCAGGAAATGCATATAGTTCCAGATGTCCACATTAAGAGTTTTGGTAAGCTTCAGACGAACCAGGATCAAGTTCAGGATAATGCCAATAGGAATAACCATTGCGGCAAACGGGGCAACCCACGCCGCGGCACCAACGGCAGGCCATCCAATATCAGCCACGGTGAATCCGCTGCCAATTTTTGAGTAATACGCAATTGCTGGCTGCAGGGCTGTGTTTAGCAGCCCAACAACCAGTCCCAGGCCGATGAAACCGATACCTACAGTGATGCCAGATTTAATGGCGGCACCAACTTTCATTCGAAAAACCAGGCCTAAAAGGAAAATAACAAGCGGCAATATTGCTGTAGCGCCCATGCTTGTAATAGTAAACATGATGCTTTTTAACATTTCCATTTAACCATCCCCCGTCTTTTTTAGACTTTAGCCTTTGGAAATTTCACTTAACAGTTCACCTAATTTTTTACGCAGCGCGGCTTCGTTAATACCGGTAATAAAACCTGCGACGCTCATGTGCGGCTTACCAATATCACCTTTATAATTATTCGTTGTCAGAACCACATCAGCACTTTGCATTTCGGAGGCCAGTTCGGACATACTGCATTTATTAATTCTTACGTTGGCAATGCCGTATTCAGCACAAACCGATTTAACTTCATCAGCGGCAAGTGTGGAGGTTGCTACACCGCTTCCGCAGGCTACGAGGATAGTAATCATGGTAAAATCTCCGGGTAATTGTTATTTAATTATCGTGCTAATAAACAATGCTCTTGCTTCTTCAGCAGGAAGCTCCAGCATCTGGTGGTAAAAATCAGCTAACTGAAGATGGTTAAACAACGCCTTCAACAACTGCAATTGGTCTGCCGGTTGAGTAACAACCAGGTTAACAACCAGGCGAACCCACAATTTCTCGTCACCATCTGCCTGATTAACTTCAATTTCCTGTGGCAAACGGATGATGTAAATCGCCGGGCCGATGGCGTGCTGGCTATCGCAATGTGGAATAGCGACAGCATAGCCATCAAGTAAAATTCCGGTTGGGTAGTCAGCTTCACGTTCACGCAGCGCCTGGAGGTAAGTGTCTCTTACTATCCCATCAGCCAGATGTTTCTCATAAATATGCTCCAGCACTTGATCATAATTTTTGTATGCCGTCCCATCCTCGACATTGATAGAAATTGCATCCACTTTTTTATCCTCGCCTCGCTATTTGCTCATATGAGCAATGCTCTAATCACATGAGCAGTTATAGCACATCAGTGAATCGCTGAAATGGGGAGCTTGCAAAAGTCATATCTCGATCACAGAAAATCACATGCGCGCACAATAATGCATGCTCATATGAGCATGCACTGCTGAGCATATTACATTTAACCTGATGATTTTAAAGATATTACAATAATCTGATTTTTTGGAGAGAGTGTTTCGATGGCGATAACTTAAATGCTCTTATGAACAATACATTCAGGCAACTGTTGTCTCTGCAGCACAACGTCACAGGATATGTACCGTAATTGAAATTATTGAATAAAAAATCAACAGGTTACTACCGTCGTATGTTTCGCAACCTCGGCAACACCGTCTTTATCAGCAATATCATTAGTGATCAGCGCGGTAATCTCAGACCAGTCGCAGATCTTAAATAAGCTACTTCGCTGGAACTTGGTGTAATCGCCCAGGATATATTTCTTCTCGGAATGAGCAATGATCGTTCTATCCAGAAAGGCATCCGAGGAGGAAGGGGTGGACGGGCCTGTCATCTTGTTGAAGCCATCGGTACCGATAAAGCACAGATCAACGTTAATATCATTAATCATTGACACAGCCCACCCGCCAAAGACAGAAGAGCTTTTCTTCCTAAGTTCTCCGCCGAATAAAAAGACCTGGTTATCTGACTCGATCAGTACACTGGCCACAGGCAAAGAATCGGTAAAAATTTTAAAACCAGATTTCATGCACAACAGATTGGCCAGTTCATAGTTAGAACTCCCAGTACCAATGATCATTGAGCTATTGGGGGGGATAAAATCCAGCGCTTTTCTGGCTATAGCTTGTTTGAAAGTACTGTTTTCTTTTTCCCTGACCTGGAAAGGATGTTCGACAGCCCCCTGCTTTAAGGTTGCCCCTCCGTGGCTTTTAACCAGCAGCCCTTTTTTTTCAAGATGGGTGAGATCTTTGCGGATGGTTTCATAAGTGACCTCATACTTTTTGGCAAGGTCGCTAACGTACACGGTACCCGCCGAAATAATCTCTTCAAGGATCAATTTTCTCCTTTCTTCAACCAGGTACATCCTTCCCCCCTATAACCTATCAACTCAATGCCATGAAGCGAATCATAGCACACAAGATGCAAACAAAAACAAACTCAAGGAGAAGACAAGTTGCCATCGGCCTGTGAGCAGTCATTCGCGAAAGTAAAGTTAAAAAATAAAATACTTTTAAATCAATATATTAACTAAATTAAATAGAGTTTATTGTCTACAGCCTATAAATCCTTCTTCCCTGAATGGCACAATAAAATTGGTATAAATTAGTTTTTGTTTGTTTTTATTGGTTTTTAATTTAAATAAAATCAATAAGTTATGAATTTTGTGATTTTGATCTCAGTTGACAACCAACATTTACCAACAGCATACTTGGCTTAAGTTCTTTATGACAGGTTAGTTGAGATGAAAACGAAAATTGCAATCGCATGTGATGATGTAGGGTTTGATCGTAAGGAGGAGATTAAAAAGTACCTTGAAGAAGAGAAAAATGCAGATGTCGTGTACGATCCCGTAAAACGAAAAGAAGACGGTTTCAACAACTTCGCTCGTCTTGCGGATGAAATGGCAGGTGTTATTCAGCGGGACGAATGCCGCCTTGGTATCTACATTTGCGGAACCGGAATTGGCTTTACTTGCCAGATAAATAAGCACTGGGGGATTCGTGCTGTAGCCGTCACCAACCCCTACTCAGCCAAGCGAGCAAGACTCAGTAACAATGCGCAGGTGATTGGTCTTGGCTGCAGAGTTAATGATCTTGAATACACAAAAATGATCGTTGATGCCTGGTATGACAATGCGTTCGACTTTGCCACAGCAAGGGAAAATTCCAAAAAGAATCTACTCGAAGCAGAACGCAGCGACAACGCATTGCTGACGAAACCTGAAGATGTGCGATGGAATATGGGTTTCAGACCAGATGATGAGAAATCAGAGGGCTAATAAATGGAACTGATCACACAATTTATCAATGACCTGGGTAACTTTATTTTTATACCGGTCATATTCCTTATACTGATGAAACTTCTGGGGCGTCCCCTGTCGGAGTGTATTTCATCAGCCATTAAAGTCGGCATCGGTTTTATTGCATTAACCATGACCATTAAGCTGATGCTTGAAAAAATGCAGCCAGCGGTGACAGGGCTTGCTGAAGCCACCGGCTCCTCACTGAACGCTATTGATGTTGGCGGCGCAGCCACTGCCGTAATGGGGTTTGGCTCAAGTATGGGGGCGATTATTATCCCTCTGTGCGTCGCGGTGAATATTGCCATGCTGATTGCCCGTCTGACGGACTGCGTAAACGTTGACGTGTTTAACCTTCATCAGAATGCCTCAATGGGGGCAATTATTGGCGCTTACTCTGGCAGCTTCCTCTACGGGATTCTTACTGCTGCATTGTTCCATGTCTGGGCGCTTATTGCGGCTGACCTGGGCGCCAAAAACAACGAGAAATTCTTCAACCTGCCAAAAGGCGTAGCCATCTCCCACCCGGTTGCAAACACCTATTTGCTGTTCGCCTATCCGTTTAACTGGATTTACGATCGCATACCTGGATTCCGTAATCTGAACGTTACGGCGGAAAGCATTCAGAAACGCTTTGGTATCCTTGGCGATCCAACCATGGTTGGTTTCATTATTGGTATTCTTCTTGGCTTCTGTGGTTATGGTTGGGAATCACCGTATCACACTATTATCGCCAGCCTGCAGCTGGGTATGTACCTTGCCGCTGTGATGCTCCTGCTGCCACGCATGACCTCAATCATGATGGAAGGTCTGGTTCCGCTGTCCAACGTGGCACGTAAGAAACTGGTTAAACGTTTCCCGGATCGTGAGATCACTGTCGGGATGGATACCGCACTGATAGTTGGTCATCCTTCAGTTATCGCGCCTGCACTGCTGCTGATCCCGGTCATTGTTATCCTCGCCGTTGTCCTTCCCGGCAACCGAGTGATGCCACTGGGGGACCTCTCACAGTTCGTATTCTTTATTGCGTGCATGGTACCAGTTTTTAATGGCAACATTATTCGTACCTGGGTGACTTCCATCATCCTTTTTGGCGGCGGCTTATACATCGCATCCTGGATGGCTCCAGCAACAAATGAAGTGTTTCAGAAATTCGGCACTAATCCTGATGCCAGCGTGATGTACTCATCGCTTAACCCTTCAGCTAACCCGTTCACCGGTCTCTTTGCTGGACTCAGCCATATTGGCATCGCTGGCTATGCTCTCGCCGCTGTGTTGCTGTTGTCCGTAGGTTATTTACTCAAACAGAAAGCACGCCGTCAGTTGAAAACTGAGGCAGAAAAAACGGCTTAAAACTTCATAAGGTGATTGAAAATGAAAAAGATTTTAGTTGTATGCGGAAACGGCATTGCCTCCTCTTCCATCATGGTTTCTGTCCTGCAGGACTACCTGAAAGAACAGAATATCGAAGCGCAGGTAGATAAATCCTCTTTAATGGCCTGCACCACGGACACGTTTAACAATTATGACCTGATTGTTTCTTCAACCAGGCTGGATAACCCTGGCATCACTACTCGCGTGATTGTGGGAGCGGGCCTGTTAACTGGCCTGGGCGAAGATGAGATTTTCGATGCTGTTAAAGAAGAAATGCTTAAGTAGGTGAATGATGAAGCTTGAGATTCTGGTAAATGACGTCGAGGGTACGATCGCTGACTGGCATGCAGCAATTGAGTTTGCAGGCCGGAAGTTGCTGGAAAAAGGTTATATCACTCCCGAGTATATTCAGGCCTGCCTGGAGCGTGAGAAGACTTATCCAACGGGTTTATTGATGTCGAACGGTCAGGGCATTGCCATCCCACATGCAGACTATACGCTGGTAAAAACCAACAGCATAAGCATTGTGCGTTTTGATAAAGGAGTCGTGTTTGGTCAGATGGAAGACGCTGACCTCACAGTAGAATGCAGCATTATGTTTAATCTCGCATTCGCGACCAGCGATCAGCATATGTCTGTGCTGCGCCGCCTGTTTACGCTCTTCCAGGATATTTCGTTCATCGAGTCGTGCCGTAACCTTAAAACGCACGAAGTCGGGAAATATGTTGAAGAGATGCTTGTAGCATCCTGATAAACAAAAGGCAGATATCCTCTGTCTGCCTTTTTTCAATAAAAGAATGAAAATTATGAAAAAGTATTCCCTCGTTTTGAACGAGTTATCTTCACTTGTTGATAAAATCGATGACAACGAAATTAACTCACTCGTTAATTCTATTATCACAGCCGGTCATGTATTTCTTGCCGGTGCTGGACGTTCAGGACAAATGATAAACGCTTTTGCCAACCGGCTGATGCACCTTGGCCTGTCCGTCAGTGTGGTTGGGGAAATCAGCTCTCCTCATTCTCGCAAAAACGACCTGATGATCGTGGGTTCAGGCTCCGGAGAGACCCAACGCCTCATCAACCAGGTGAAAATAGCAAAGAATAATGGCGTGTATATTGCGCTCATTACTGCCGCACCAGATTCAACTCTGGCGACCCTGGCGGATTACGTACTCACTATCCCGGCAGGTCCCAGCGCCCAACCGATGGGCTCTCTTTTCGAACAGGCTTCCCTGCTGACCTATGACAGTATTGTTTTGTCGTTAATGGCCAATCTTAATGAAACGAGTCAGACGATGAAAGAACGTCATGCCGATATTGAATAATACCGGCAAGGCATAAAGCACTAGCGGCTGTTAATCCAGAAGTTTAATAGCCGTATCAAAATCAGTGATCAGCACATTCAGAAGGCCTGATTTGAGAGAGGCAACAATACCTTCATATTTTTCGTCCCCTCCAGCCACACCAATCAGTTTCTTTGTGGCCCGCAATTGATCTGTCGTAATGCCGAAACCCAGGCGGTTCAACGGGCTATCCAGTATTTCACCTTTGCTATTTACCAGTGTTACACATACATCAGCAGTAATGTCCTGGCTTATTAAAGCATCACGCCACACTTCTGGGAATATATCACATAGACTGGAAGAGCCTGTTTTCCAGGCCCCAATGCCCGTAATAACGACATCCATATTTGAGTAAAACTTTTGCGTATCCTGAACAGCCTGATCGTCAGCGAGTTTCTGGGCTAAACTCTCGTCATCCACCCACATGGGCACATACATCGGGTGCGCTCTTCCGTGGGAAATGGCGGCAACTTTGTGTATTAAATCAATCGGTCCCTGACTAAACTCAATGCCAGGATGAACCCCAGAAAGCTGAACAACGTCCAGAACAGGTAATGTCGTCAGTTGACTCACCGTACTTGAAAGAACCCGCCCCCAGGCGAGACCAAACTTCATACCCTCTTTGAGAATCTCGCTCAGGTAGGTCGCCGTTATCCCTCCCAGTTTGACGTTTAATTGTTCCTGGGAAGACCAGGCTTCGGAAACAGAAAGCACAACAGCATCCTGTAATCCGTATTTCTTACAGAGATTTTGCGCAATTTCCTCATCCAGAGCCTGCTGTTTAGGGAAAGTAAATTTCACATACTCTTGCGCAATGGCTTCATCAATCAGGCGTGCAACTTTGAAGCGAGACAGACCGAGTTCTTCAGCAATTTCTATCTTCGTCTTCATTTCAGAGAAGTAACGCTTAACAACAAGAGAGTAGATAAAACGAGGATCGTAGTTGCGCAGCTTCGGATTTTCGTTCTGTTTTGGCATACCGGATATCCATGCAAAAGTGGTGGTATCACAAATCAATGTTTATTAAGGATTTCATTGCTCAGATGATTTACTCAAAAGAGTACACTTTTTTTTACTCATCAGATAGGTATGTTTGGGGTTTTCTCCACACCACTACTTAGGTCATTATGTAAAATCAGCCCCAGCTTTGCATCATAGCCATAAGACAAACAACAATGGCGGGGATCTCCGCCGATGGCAATCCATATATGTTTTACTGTAATAGTGTCCCCGTTGTCCCCCTGCCGTGAGCGCATCTACGAAACGGGCAAAGTCTTTAATTATGCTAACCCTGTCTTTATCAAATACATTTCAGTAAGACGGATGTTTACGGTTGATGCAAGTCCAGTCAAACTTCCTGGCTTCTATCAACGTGCATATCTGCCTCCGCACGGTTGTTTAAGGCAATACCGTCGCTATCGCTAAATTGCCACATTTTTTCATTATGTTGCGCTTCAGTCAGCCTTCTTTTGGTTAAGATTCAGGAGTTTTGACAGAACTCCCGCTCAATACCTTACTTATGCGCCTGAGCCCTTCAGCCAGCATAACGCGGGGGCATGCCAGGTTGAGGCGTATATGCCCGTCGCCATTACTGACAAACATTTGCCCCCCTTCAAGCAATACACCCGCATGTCTGGCAAAAAAGAGGGTTACCTCTTCATGATTACAGACATCCAGCAGAGGGGATATATCAATCCAGGCCAGATAAGTTCCTTCCGGAATGATAAAACGGACCTGCGGATGATATGTCCCCATATAGTCCCGTAGAAAACGGAAGTTCTCGTCAATGTAGTGCCTGACCTGAGTCAACCACTCATCGCACTCGGACCAGGCGGCCTTGTTAGCCACCAGGCTAAGCGGAGAGATAAAATCATCATGCAGGCGAAGCCATTCTGCCCTCACTGAAGCATCGGGGATCATGATGTTTGCCAGCAGGTTACCCGCCAGGTTAAACGTTTTGCTGGTCGACATGCAGGTGATAATTTTATGATTTTCGGGAAAAACTGACGCGGCGGGGATATGCCTGACGCCCGAGCGGGATAAATCACAGTGGATTTCATCAGAAATAACCCACACGTCATGTTGAAGGCATAACGCTATCATTTTCTGCAACTCATCACGTCGCCAGACGCGCCCGGTGGGATTATGCGGGTTACAGAGGAAGAAGACTTTAATCCGTTTCTGTTCATCACACAGAGCTTGTTCCATCGCCTCGAAATCTGGTGTCCAGTGACCTTGGCTATTTTTAAGCGGACATTCGGCGACGCGGCGGCCGCTATAGTCTCCGGCTTTTTTAAACGGTGCGTAAGAAGGGGTCAGGATGAGGATGCTGTCTTCTTCATGGGTGAGCAACGGTACCAGTCGGTTAAGCGCAGGGATAATACCGGGGGAGAAAACAATGCTTTCTTCCGGAAACCGGTATCCGTAATGCCTTTCACACCACGCCCCAAAAATCTCATAGTAACCCCTGTCATAAACGCGGGTGTAGCCAAGAATTTTTTTATCTAACCGGGAACGTATAGCTTCAAGCACCGGCTCGGGGGTGGAAAAAGCCATATCTGCTACCCAGAGGTTTATAAAACCATTGGCCGGCACTTCCGGCACACGGTCTTCATGGGCACCGAACATATATTCGCGCCAGCCGTCGACGGTTAAGCTGTCCGTCCCTGCCCTGTCCACTATTTCATCAAAGTCGTATTTCATAGAAGTTACCCGATTAGTTTATCCACATAAGTCACAGCTTCACTAACTTTTACTCACGATTCGATATGCCACTGTTTTAAAGCCTAAAACCTGCTTACAAGGGATAAGGTCATGGCTGGCGCATTAATGTCAGTGCTGTATTTTGTGACCCGGTGCCCTGATCACCAACAAAATGCCCGCAAGGACTGCCAGCGTTGAAAATGCCATTCTGAGGTTCAGTGACTCGCCCAAAAATGTTACGCCCCCCAGCATCGCCAGACAGGGCACACTCAACTGAACCGTACTGGCTGCAACAGACTCAAGACGAGGTAAAAGTGAATACCACAGGACATAGGCCCCGGCAGAAGCACCGGCACCGGAGAATACCGCCAGGAGAATACCGATAATGTCGAAGTGCGCTCCCTGGCTAATGAACGGCGACAACACCAGGGCAAAAGGCACAGCAAGGATGAAATTTGCCGCAGTGACCTGTGCTGCATCGGGAGAGCGCTTTCCGCAGAGGGTGTAGGCCGCCCAGGCAAGGCCTGAAAGTGCCATCAGAACAGCGCTGCCCAGGGGGGGCGCTTTGGCACCCGGTAAGAGAAGAGCAATCATGCCGGCTACAGCCAGCCCAAGCCCCGTTGCTCTGGAAAAAGACAGCCTTTCCCCATAGAAAAGACCATGGGCCACCATCGCCAGTTGCACCACACCAAACAAGAGTAACGCCCCCGTTCCGGTATCCAAATGGATGTAGGCAAGAGAGAAACACAGGGCGTAGGCCATAAGAAAGAACCCGCTTTTCATGCTCCAGACGCCCTGCTTTTTCCCCTCACGCCGTAACAACAGTGGTAACAAGACCACCGCCCCGCTAATCAGGCGAAGGTCACTGAACGTCACCGGATCAATATGTTCGCCTTTCAACGCAACCCGACAGAGCACAGAATTGGCGGCGAATGCCATCATTGCTGTCACTATCCTGAATCCAACAGACCGCCCCATCAGCGTTATGCCTCAGAATAAACAAATTAGGTGATAATCTATCAATTAGTAGGTAGAATGACAATATCTACTTCTGCCAGCCAGACACTGAAATGTTACGCCTTTTCAGGTCATGCCTGGCGCACTGGCCTCTATTATTGCCAGATTTATGTGAAGCCGTAGATCCGTTACTAACAAAGGAGAACACATGCAGGATTTCAAAGTGCTGCTCGAAGCAGCATCAGATTACAACGAATTTGTTGGCAGCGGAGCAGAAGAAGACCGTAACGCATTGCGGCATTTTGAGGTGCCTGCCAACAAGGCATTACCTGACGATGTCATCAGTAAGCTCTCCCAGCTTACGGGTTCGTACAGCATTCTGGTTGCAGCTGAAATGTGGTGCCCGGACTGCCATAAAAACTTGCCCGTTATCCATGCCGTTGCCGCGTCAGCACCGGCTATTCGTCTGGGCATCGTTACGCGCGATAAGGCGGAAGCCGTCTTTAAAGCACACTTTGGTGTCGATAACGTCAAAATTCCGTTTGCGGTTGTACTGGATGAAAACGCGACTCCGCTGGGGCAGTTTATTGAACGGCCTGAAAATGCTACAGGCAAAAACGGAGAAGTGCTCGAGAGTTACAAAAACGGCGAACTTCTGGTCGATACCGCCCGCGAATTGACTTCAATTTTTCCAGGAAAATAAGAGAGCGTTAAAGTTAAATTAATTGAATCTCAACCTGAAGGTAATAAACCTGGAAGTTGAGCAATGCCAGGGAAATAATAAAAATAAACCATAGCAACAATGCCCTTAGCCCTGCATCTAAGCAGGGCGTTTTTCGCGTAAAGAAAGCATGCTACGCAGTCTTGTATGTGCAACCAAAATGCTACGCCCATTTATTCAGTGGCCAACGACAGCACCTGCGGCTTCACGATGCTTTACTCGCCCTCTAAATGTAAGCAGAACTCCAGGCAACGATAATCCCGGCGACATATTCCGCATCCTGAGGATGCGTCAGAAGATGATCCGCTTCACCCAGTGAGATAAAACTTTTGGGGTGTCGGGCAGCTTTAAAAATTTTCTCTGCCTGTTCAATCAGCACGGTATCATCATTGGGAGCATGAAAAATCAGCAGCGGCTTATTCATGGTAAATACCTTTTCCGCTATTTTATGCTCCTGAATGTTATCCAGCATTTGCTTCTTGAGCGTGAACACCCGGCCTGCAAGCTCTACCGGGAAAGCGCCATGGTTCCTGATATCTTCGATATTGTCTTTGAACAACCGCTGAACATGCGTCAATTCGCCTGGCGAACCTATGGTGACGACCACTCTGGCCTCAGGCACTTTGCCTGCAATAGAGAGGATTGCCGAACCGCCAAGGCTGTGACCAATCAGCAGCGAAGGAGCCTCGTATTCCCGACGAAGATAATCAACAGCGCACAGCAGGTCAGAAATATTCGAGGAAAAATTAGTATTGGAAAAATCGCCTTCGCTGTTGCCTAACCCGGTGAAATCAAAGCGAAGCACCGCAATTGAATTTTCTGTCAGTTTCCTGGCAATGCGTGCAGCACCTTTTAGATCCTTCCCGCAGGTAAAGCAGTGCGCCAACAGGGCAAAGGCTTTTGGATTTTCTGGCAATTCAAGCAACCCGGCAAGTTCCTCACCTTCTGCATTTTTGAAGGTAAATTTCAATTTTTTCATTATGTTAACTTTCAGCATGGTTGAATTACAAGCAAGATGCCTATCAGCCGCCCCATCATGGGGCGGCTTTACGAGGTTACGACGAGCTTATCTGCGAACGGCCATGATACCGGCATCGACATCCCAGATTGCGCCAGTCACCCAAGAGGCTTTGTCGGACAACAGGAAGAAGATGGTATTGGCCACATCTTCCGGCGTGCCGACACGCCCCAGCGGATGGAAAGCGTTCAGCGATTGCATTGCGCCGGCAATGTCTTCTTTCGCCATAAAACCCTCATAAATCGGGGTATGCACGATCCCTGGCGAGACGGCGTTCACGCGAATACCCGCACTGGCCAGCTCAATGGCCAGATTACGCGTAAGCGCATGCAGGCCGGCTTTGGCCATGGAATACGCGGAAGCTGGCGAGTCTCCGAGTGCGGCTTGCGCGCCAATGGAGCCCACGTTCACAATAGCCCCTTCACGGCCGTCGGCCAGCATGTTCTTCACCACGTCCTGCGTGATGAAGAAGGTTGCCCGGTTCAGCATCAGGTACATGTCGTAATCGGCTTCCAGATGCTCGGTAAAGCCTTTCGGCATGAAGATCCCGGCCGCGTTGACCATCAGACTGATATCGCGATGATTAGCATTAATCTCCTGACGAATGGCGTTCATGCCCTCTTCGGTCATCAGGTTTGCCGCAATCACGGACACGGAACCCAGTGGGCTCAGCTCTTTCTGAACCGCTTCTGCCTTGTCTTTTTTATTGCCCGTCAGTACCACGCTGCCACCGGCTTTCAGCACCATACGCGCCGTTTCCAGACCCATGCCGCTGGTACCACCCACGACAAGCAGTTTTTTGCCTTTAAAGTAATCGCTCATTTTGAACTCCGTTATTTGCAGGGTAGATTTGCCGGCAGTCATGCAGCCGGCTCGTTCAGGTTTCAGATGCTGCAACCGTCAGCGCCGCAGGTCTGGCCGTCGGTTTTTGCCAGTTCAGCTGCTTTTTCTTCCCAGACTTGCTTCAACGCGTTCAGGAAGTTGTCCGCAGATTGCGCGCCGCTGATGGCATATTTTTCATTGAGCAGGAACAGCGGGACACCGCTGACCCCGATCGACCGGGCATGGGCTTCATCTTCGGCCACCGATGCACGGAAGGCCTCATTGGCAAGGGCACTTTCAGCGTCGTCTCTGGACATGCCCACTTCGGCAGCTAACGCAATGAGCTCCTGCGGATCGAAAATGGAACGCCCCTCAGTCACACTGGCCCGATAAAACCGTTCTGCCATGGCGTCGCCTATATTGGCGTGACGTGCAGCCGCGAGCAGCGTATGGGCATCTTCGGTATCGCCAAAGAGCATGGTGTCAAAGTTATACTGGAGCCCTTCTGCCTTCCCGGCCGTGCCCACCTGATTCATCATCAGTTCCGCCCCATGTTCCCCGCCAAACTTCTTGTAAAGGGCTTTGCGGAACGGCACGGCAGGCCGGTCGCCGGAAATACGGAAACTGTGGTGGCGGACCACGACCTGTTCCTTGTGTTCAAAGGCGGCAAGGCCCTGTTCGAAACGCTTTTTGGCAATCCAGCACCAGGGACAGACCAGATCTGACCAGATATCTATCGTAATAATCGGCTTAAGGGTTTGCATATTGGCTCCTGAATACCTCATGAATGTCGTCTGGCGGTGCCTCTATATGTGGGCACCGCAAATACCACCATCTACGTGACGTTAGCTGGCCTGCCAGGCGGGATAATCGGTGTAGCCTTTTTCCGGCGACCCCGTCACGCCGTAATACGTCGTGCGATCGCTTTCAGCCAGCGGCCAGCCGTTCTGCATTCTTTCGACCAGATCAGGGTTGGCGATGTACGGCACACCAAACGCAACAAGATCCAGTTCGTCTGCCTCAAGGGCGGTTTCGGCAATCTCGCGGGTGAAGCCGCCGGCGGCAATAACCGTGCCCCCCAGAGTTTTACGGAACGCGGCCTTGAAACCAGCAGGAACCGGTGCCTGGGTATAAACAGGCTGATAATAGAGGTGCACATAAGCCAGCTCACGCTGGCCAAGGGCCGCAGCGATACTGGCCCAAATCTCTTCTTCATCTTCATAAGGTGCCAGGTCGTAAATCCGCCCGAACGGTGAAATGCGTAAGCCCACCTTATTGCTACCAATAGCCGCAGAGATGGCATCAACCGTTTCCAGCAGGAACCGCTGACGGTTTTCCACCGAGCCACCGTATTCATCAGTGCGAGAGTTCAGCTCACTGCTGAGGAACTGGTCGAAAATGAAGCCGTTCGCCGCCATGATTTCCACGCCGTCAAAGCCGGCCTCCATTGCCAGACGCGCTGAATGGACAAAGTCAGCGGTAACGCGGCGGACTTCTTCGGTTTCCAGCGCACGCGGCTGGCTTGGAACGACAGGACCCGGTTCGCCAGATTCGGTCAGCGCAAAGACGGTGGTGTTAACCGCTTGTACAGTACCGGCGGAAACTGGCGCGATGTTGCCCGGCTGAAGAGAGGTATGAGACATCCGGCCCACATGCCACAGCTGAGCAAAAATTCGGCCACCCTTCGCATGTACCGCATCGGTCACTTTGCGCCACCCCTGAACGTGTGCAGCGTTGTAGATGCCTGGGGTATACAGATAGCCGCGCCCTTCCTCAGAAACAGGCATGCCTTCGGTGATAAGCAGACCCGCAGAGGCACGCTGGGCGTAGTAAAGTGCAACAACGTCATCCGGCACGTCGTTCATTGTACGTGTGCGGGTCATCGGGGCCATGACAACGCGGTTTTTTAACTGCATGCCTGACAGATTGTAGGGGGTGAACAACTTACTCATCGTGTACCTCGCAAGGCGATAGAGAGAAAAGCCCCGCAGGGGCCGGAATTAATACTTAGCGGCCCGGGGAGCTGACAATCGCTTCCTGAAGCCGGTTAAGCGTATTGCCGCACTATACCTACCTACTAGTTGATTGGTCAATAGGTAAAGCAACAATTCCTGCAGTCCCTTTGTCGCCGGAGACAGGCACAGGGAATGCTGTATAAGGCGAGCTGCCGTCGGTGAGATGGTCGTCATCCTGTGAAATCAGAGAATTACAAATATCATTATTGAGCGTGATGGAGCTAAGACTGGCCGGTTCAGGGCGGCGAGGAGTCTTTCTCTCCCCTTATCATTGGGATATTAATCACCCCCGATGGAGAAGAGTAAATGTCCAGACTTCACCTTACTGTTATCAGTACCTTATGCCTGACGTTGTCGAGTCAGGTAGCTTTTGCAGCCGGTTTTACGCTGACAAGTCAGGAGCTTGAAAAAAACCATTTCCCCGCAGCTCAGACCCTGAGTTCACCTTATGGATTTGGGTGCAGCGGTGGAAACCTTGCCCCCTCTTTTAACTGGAGTGGCGCGCCGGCAGGAACCCGGAGCTTCGCTCTCAAAATTTATGACAGGGATGCGCCAACAGGTCTGGGTTGGATCCACTGGCAGGTGGTGAATATTCCCTCATCCCTTCACGCGTTACAGGCTGGGATAACGGCAGATAACAAAAATCTCCCGCAAGGGGCTCTTCAGACCCGGACTGATTTCGGTACCCCGGGTTATGGCGGCCCCTGCCCGCCGAAGGGCGAAACGCACCGTTATGAGATCACGCTGACGGCACTTCGTGTCGACAAACTTCCGGGAATAACGGCAGACTCGACGCCGGCGCTGGTCGGCTTTATGACTAAAGCGAACTCACTGGGCGAAGCGCGCCTTCAGATTACACAGGGCCGCTAACCGCAGCCAGGTTGCCGATAGCCTGGCCGGAAACCCGGACCAGACTGGGGCTGAACCCGAAACGGGTTCGAAATCTGGCGGCGAACTTAGACGGATTTTCATAGCCGACTTCCAGGGATATGCGGGTGACAGAAAGATCGGTCACCTGCAAAAGTGTCAGGGCGCGGCACATGCGAATATCAGTCACCAGATGGGTGAATGATGTATTTTCGGCATGCAGATGGCGTCTCAGGGTCGTGACCGAGATACCAAACTCAGCTGCTACCTGCGCAGTATTCCAGTCTTGTGATATGTCTGCTGCAACGAGTTTGCGGATTTTTATCGCCAGTCCGGTATGTTGCTTCAGCGCGAAGAAAACGTGGTATTCGTCCAGCCAGCTCAGCATCTCTTCCATACGCCTGGCCACGATGCTTTCGGGGATGTTTTCAGTATCTGAAATGGCACCTGCGGTGTGATAAAAGGCCTGGCGAAAACTGTTACCTGGTTCCGCCATTTTATTTGCTTCGTTCATACTCATACGTGGGGCATGCATGAAGCAGTAGTTTTGGACGAAATCGGAACAAAAACTCAGCCATGATGCTTCATACGTACCCGTTAAAGGTGACGGCGTATTGATGATATCAAAAGAGTGTCCCTCACCAATGACCACTGCGTCACCCGCTTCCAGGGTTATCTCCCTTTGTGCCCAGCGGATTATTTTCCTGCCATGCCGTACCAGGATAATTGTGGGTTCATCAACCGTGATATGACGCATCATCAGCGGCTGCGTATGCAGCACATACGCTGTACTGCCCACATTGATACGACTGGATAGTGTTCTTTCCATCATCGCCTTCCGAAAAGGAACAGGCCTGCCCTGTAGGCCGACATTTTATAGGTGGGCTTGCTTTTTAAAAGTAATCCCGATTTTACAATACATCAGTTTTCTCACTGAGAGGATGTGAATATCATACGCCTCTGAACGCCTTTCATATAAAATGACGATTAGGCATTGATAAATAAAGGCATTTCCTTCGCTTCAACACCATTCTGTTGATGATAGCTTTTTTTGTTAATCAATCCTACCAACTGGTTGGTAGAATTGGTATTAGGTTACATCTTACAGGAGTGAATGATGCGTGAATTAACCCTTTACAATGAAGATAATTTTAGAGAAATAGAGAGGCATGAAGGGGTTGCGGTGGTGCGCTTCTCTGCCCCCTGGTGCCCACCTTGTCAGATGAGCGAAGACATTTTTAACCATTTTGCCGAGCAGATTGAAAGCGACGTCAAAGTCGGCAAAGTGAATGTGGATCTGGCACCGGTACTGACCACCAAATATGAAATTTGGGGACTGCCGTCCGTACTGATGTTCAAGGATGGCCAGTTGGTCCAGCGTATACCGGGTGTTAAATCGGCAGGGTTTTATCAGCAAGCATTGTCAGAGCTGAAAAAAGGGCAGTAATGTGCCCTTTTATGTATGCTTAAAAAAGTCTCTTAGCGTTCTGATGCCTCGTCGGCAAGCGGTTACCCCTTGCTCAGAGTGATAACCGCTTTGTTATAAAATAATCGACCAGTCTGCTTAGCGTTATTTATTGTGCTGGAAGGCTGGCATCAACGCTTTGTTATGTTCGATCACTTCATCCAATGCATTTTCAAGCAGTTGGCCGCTTTTGACCAGGGGATTAATAACCAAAGCGCGCCATGCCGTATACCGATTACCACTGATAGCTGCCTCAATGGTCAATTGCTCAAAGCTTTTCATCAGTTGAATCAGACGAAGTA
>ERZ791619.315-NODE-315-length-30406-cov-6.80284_pt1 | contig 30406 bp, 33 predicted proteins | sample MGYA00510271_ERZ791619 | MGnify/ENA primary metagenome ERZ791619 (study PRJEB30046, sample SAMN00715209) | human gut metagenome | study: EMG produced TPA metagenomics assembly of the A metagenome-wide association study of gut microbiota in type 2...
GCAAAAAACGTTACTTGAACATGAAACATCTAACAGATATGCTTGCCGAAGAACTATATTATGAAGCAAAAATATCTTAAAAACAGTTAACTTAATAAGCAAAGGTATCTCAAGCAGAAGCTAATTGATATTTAACGGTGAAGTGCACTAACCGTTAAACTTATATACTAAACTTCTGCTAGGATGTCTGAAGAAATTTGCGCAAAACTATTGACAGTACCAAGTTGAAAGTTTTGATAGCTTTCTTAAAAATGGATGGAGCTACTACTATTTTGGTTGCTCCATCCATTTTTATATTTGCTCAACCTTAAAGCAACAGTCAATCAAAGGTAATATTAGGATTTTCCTTGTGACAAGCAATTTTGACCATCTCTGGCACATTACCCAAAAAATAATCTTCTAGAATATCCCATACTTCGTCACTAGAGAAATCGTTTTCATAAATGTAAGTGAGCATTTTTACGGCCAACAAATGCCGTTCATATACTCTATTCAATAGCTTGTTCTCGTAGTTTTTAGGCATGCTCAAAATATTTTTTAAATGTTGAATCTGGGTAACATAAATGTAGAGTTGGCTATTAGCTCCACCTAGCATTTCAAAGGAAAGAACATCAATAGCCTCTAATACACCCAAAACAGTAGAAAACTCGCTGGCCTTGCTGTTGGCATTATCAATTAAATATATTTCACCATCTATTGTTTCCCGGATTATATCATCAAACCTTCTGCTAACCCAGCCAAAATACTGGTTCACAGCACTAAAGAAACAATAAGTTATCTCACCTTTTTTATTGGACATTTCCTGCACAATTCTGGTGGACTGCTTCATATATCTTTTGCGGAATGAATCCATGGACGCAATAATAACTTCTGTAATAGACCGAGCCTTGTACTCTTCAATGTTAGCTTGCGTCTTAAATTCCATCGCAATGGTATTTACACTAACATATTTGCCATCTTCAACATGCTTATAAATAATATTTTCAAAAATCCCCCATAATCTCTTATACAAAGCCTTAGCGTTATTTTGAAAATCTATTTTTACTTGAAGGGCAGCAGTTAAATCAAACTTTTTATTGAAGGACAATTCATCACTCTTGGTATAAAGCAAATATTTAAACTTTTGAAAAGACATACTCTGGTACGCTTGTTCCCAAATTCTTTTCAGGTTAACCTTGCATATGTCGTGAAACTTTGTATCTATGCGACTAACGCATCCAGGAAATTTATTTGCTATTTTTTCTTGCATTAAACTACTAATTTGAAAGTAGCCATTAGCAAACATGGGAATAGGTTTTACATAAATCGGAGAATAGCCCTTCTGGCTTTCGTAATCCTTTTGAATCATCAACAAAGCAGTTTTTACTTTGTTAATAGTACTATCCTCATCACCCCTTGGATCACCAAAAATATAAGCAAAGTTCTCTGCATCAAGAAGCATAGAATGACGCTTACGAGTCGGTCGACCTCCGTTACCAGCTAAAGAACGCTTGTACAATTCAACAATCTTGCTAATTACTTCAATAACCTGAGATTTTCTAATAGAGGAAAGGCCATGTAATCTATTAATGTGTTTAAAATCTCTGCTATTGTAGTGGTAATAAGCTTCACCATTTAACCCTTCTTTTCTGGCAGCTCTACCAATTTCCTGAACATAATCACATACATTGCCGGTAGGAGCAAAATGAACGACTTTTTCAATATCGTCTATATCTACACCCATACCAAAAGCTTTAGTGGCAAGCATTACAAATCTAATGCCTTCAATCTCAGGAGAACATTGGTTTCCACTATCATAATGCTTTTTAAATCCCTCATATGCGTCGCTTTTTCTATCCTTGCTTAATGCACCGTGGTATACAGCTAAGTATTTTGCAACTAAAGGGTTTTGTGCACGCAAGAATTCTTCACATCTATTAATTAAGGCCACGGTTGGGAAATATATTAAGGTTTTTTTACAGTTAACGACCGCTTCGTTGGCAATCTGCATAATCTCATCAAATTTATCCAACTCATATTCAACAGGTTTTCCAGGAGAAGGTTTCAGTCTATTAATAGTAATCTTTATGTCATCTCTCCTCACATAGCCCAAATACGTAATAGGATTAATCATATGCAGGCTATTCAGTGTTTCAGAATACATATCTTCAAATCCATGGTAAATAGCAGTAGCTGTGAAAGTGGCAACAACGAATTTTTTGTCCCGCTCTCTACGCAGTTTGCGAATATAATCACCTAAATACCAATAGTCCGGTCTGAATTGCTTTCCCCAGGTAGTAACAATATGAGCTTCATCAACAATAACCATGCCTATGGTCCTGTCCCCAATCAAACTAGTAATATCACTACGACTCAATAAGGTTTCGGGTGAAATATAAAGAATGTGAATTTTATTTTCTGCAACCTTGCGCCTAATAGCTTCCTTTACAATATTAGAAAGGTCAGAATTTATCGTTTCAACATATTTGTATTTTCGCTTGCTCAGATTATACACCTGATCATTCATCAAGCCAATCAAAGGCGAAATAACTATGGTCAGGTAATTATACTTTTCAGCTAAATAAATAGCAGGAATCTGGAACATAACAGATTTGCCTGAGCCAGTAGGAGCAGTAACAAACAAATCTCTATAGCTTTGGTTATTACAAGCTTTTTCGGCCTCATCCGTTAGGTTGGCAATAATTCTTTCCTGAGAAATGCTAACAATCTCTCGTTCTTTACCATCGTTGAGTTTCTTCAGATTGTAAACCTGTAATTCTCTAAAACTATCATAGCCCCAATATTTTTTTAATTTTTTGGTGAACTCTTTTCTGCTGTTATAGCCTTCTTCTTCGGACTCCAAAGACACAAAATATAAACTAGCCCTATCTCTAATAATGCTAGCTAAATATGCCAAATGTTCCTCTAGTAGAAATCTATCACCTACATATCCGTTAATGTCAATAAATACTTCTCCGGTCAAAGACTCAGCATTTAGAACTAAACTAATGAAATCATTCTCTTCGTTCAAATATAATATTTCCTGAGCTGCGTTATCCTTAACTGTAAGCTTCTCAACATTAGATTCAAAAATATTAACCTGGGTTACGCCTATTTCAACACCAGCCTTCAAAGCGCAATATGCACCTACTATTTGGCCATTTGCATTTTGGAAGTCATCATAAATCTCGACGTATTTATCAATATTACCAATTGGCAAATCATCTTGTGAATCATCATCAGTAATCAAATAATGGTTCAAGAGATTATTCTTTGTCTCCTCATCGAAGTATACATTCAAGGGGCTCTTGTTCATGAAGAGATTATTATTCACTATATACACATTGTTGAACTGTTCTCGTATAAACGTTGCTAGCAAAAGATATTCCTCATAAGTAATATACTTTCTTTTAGAAATCACGCTAGCAAAATACATTATTTTATTCTTTACGGCTGCTTGCATATCAATTGCTTCGCAACCAAAAGCCTCTAAAACATCCTTTGAAAAGCACTTCAGCACAACAATAGTATTTTCATCTATATACAGATTCTCTAATTTAGCTTTTATTAGTTCAACAAAATATTGTTGCATATGCTCACCTCTCCTCGTAATAATCTTTCAAGAGCTGCCTGAAATGATGGCTACGCAATTTTTTCAATGCTTTTGCTTCAATTTGTCGAATGCGTTCTCTGGTCACGCCATATTTTTGCCCAACCAACTCCAAAGTTTTGGGATGCCCACTATCTAAACCGAAGCGCTCTATAATTATATCCCTTTCTTTGCTTTTCAATTGGGATAGTGCTGCATCAATGGAATCTCTTAAGGCTGCCGCCATTACCTGATCTTCCACGGACGGTTTACCTTTATCAGAAACGAACTCCCCCAATACCGTTTCTTCTTCCTCCCCAACCGGCACATCTAAAGAGACAGTATTAAGGTAACAGTTGCGTATCACCATTACTTCTTCAACTCTTGCGGTGTCTATATCTAGTTCAATCGCTATCTTGGTAATTCTCTCTGGTAAATCTATTCCCTCACGGTATAATCTGTTGTCTAAAGCAGTCACTTTAGTTATGATTTCCATCAGATGTACAGGTACTCTAATAGTAAATCCATTATCATAAATGGCTCTTAAAATATATTGTTTTATCCAAGGCACTGCATATGTGGAAAATTTTTCTGCAATACTACTATCAAAAGTTTTAGTGGCCCGCAACAAGCCCATCATACCATATTGCGCCAGGTCTTCTAACTCCAAATCATTTCCAGCAAAGTTTAAATACTTAGTCGCAAACATATACACAAGCCTTTGGTTTTTTATGCATATATCATTCTTTGCTTTTTCGTTGCCTCTTTTGATGAGGGCACACAATATTTCATTGCTCTGCTTTACCTCATTAGATGCGGGATAATATGTTATCTCATCAGCAGTATTATTTGGCTTAACTAACTCACCTCTACCTGAATTAATCCGAGAATCATAATCAACCGAACTCATGTTAATAAAAACATATCCTCTAGAGCTCAATTCATTCTGAATCTCATGCTTTATTTCTTCACCCAAATATTTAAAAGCCACATTAAAGCCAGGCAATAAAATTACATTATTGTCTCTCATATATGGTTTTAATGCCTGTAAAACATAGTTTAAATTCATGCCCTCACCACCATCTACTCAATTATTAACTACTTTAAGCAACAACCATTCCTAAATCCAATGCCTGCTGCAGTGCATCACGAATACTGCTCTTTGTCATTTTGAGTGAATTACTACCACATCTTATAACATTAGGTGAGCCAGGTCTCTGAGTAATTGCTTCAATGGCACTACTATAATCACCTGTACCGCATGTTTTGTGTGGCATTGGGCCAACAAGGACCAAAGTATTTTCCGGTCTCCAGAATAACTTTTCAAAATTAAAGCGTTTGACATCATCATAGTTTAAGCAGAACTCAAAACGATTCTTGTCAAATCCCATACCTTTTATGAGGCCAAGTAATTGTTGCATTTTTACTTCACATTGTCCAACAATAAACACCTTCCCCGTCTTGTAAGGTTTATATGAACAATCATCTGCCAATAAATCCGCTAGTCCCAATAACTCTAGTACTTCCTCCAATTTGCCATCCCTATTTAGTTTTGACAAAATTTCTTCTGACTTTTCAGCAATAGTCTTGCGGAACTTCTCTTCCAATTCCATCAATTCTTCAACATTCAGCAATTCTATTCACCATCCTCTTCGTCCAAGATTCTGGCCAATCTATCATTGGCCCTTTCAATCTTAAGCTTCAACAGAGCGATTTCATCGCTAATGGTTTTATATTTCTCAGTGATCTTTTTCTGCTGCTCCATAGTAGGTAGCTCAATAGGCATTTTCTTTAAGCTTGCTAGGTTTACAACTGGAATAGTGGTTCCAGAAACAACGCTCTTCAGGAGTCCAATGCCTTTGGAACTCTCCAAAAATGCCTTCAGGTACACTATATCAAGCTTATTTTTATTTACCTTTAAGACATGCATATTGCCCACCGGCAAGATTTTCTCACCTTCTGCAACTTTTACTATAGCAACTTTAAAGGGGTAACCATTCTTAGAGAGCAACATATCGTCATTTTCTAAGAAGTACTTTTCATATTTTTTATCCACAGCTTTTAAGTAAGGTAATTCCTTGTTAACCATATTATCTTGCACATCCGCCAATCTAACATATTTAATATCAGTGGGCTCATCCGAAGCCAATTCGTCTAGTTGTGCTGCATTCAAAGGAGCTGTACGGCCAAAGCTATCAACCACACTAGCCAATGGTACAGGATTCTTTAGGTCGATAGTATCTACAGCCATGTATCTTTCGGGACTCAAGGAGTAGGAATTAGTCTGAATATCGCCGGCCGTAATATCAACGGTATATTTACCGCCATTGTGATAAGCATCCATGATTTTAGAAATGTCCTCAGCGGACATAATGTTTTGTCTTCTGCCAGGCTGATAGAACTTTCTAGCGTTAACCAAGCGGGTATATTTATTACCTTTGCTCAGTACCAACAGGGATAGATTTACACCAATAACAGAGAATAGCTTGGGTGGCAAGCTAATAACAGCTTCAAGCAAACCATTCTCTACAAAGTATCTCCTAGGCTGCTCATCTAGGCCATTCATTAAACAACCATCGGCAACAAGCAAAACCGCTTTACCGTTATCTGCTAAAGCCTTTTCTGCACCTATAGCATAAAGCCAATCTAAGGAGGTGCCACTTTTTAAAATTGGGTAGCAAAACTCATTATTAATAGATTCAACATATCCTTCCTCAGTTAAGCCACTAAATGCAGCCCTTAACCCTAGAGGATGCATAGAGAGGATTTTATCATAACAAGGCTTTACATCAAGATTACGCTTGTGTTCCAAATGTAAAAACGGTCTATTAATAATTGTGCATGCCTTATTCAGCAGACCATATCTAATACTAGCTATGCCTTTGGCCATCGAATCGACTTCATATGCAGTGAATTTGCAGTCATACTTTTGGCTCAGAGCAATCAAGGTATCTCCGATACCACAAGAAGTCTCTAAAAACTTTTCACCATCGTGAATATCTAGGATTTCTTCTAAAAGCCCAATAAAGCACTTAGGTCTATCAATGAACCCATAGGATCGACCAAATTTCTCGTTATCTGTATTCAAAAGTATTTGAGCGAATACTGCAGGCGTATATTTTACAGACAATCCTTTGACTTGTTCCCAAATCTCAACTTCATGATTACGTAAAAACATTGAATCCATTACAACCATTCTTTCATTTTCATTTAAAGTTGATAAAACATCGTTGTAACTCAGATCATGGGAATCAATTCTGATACTTGCCTTATAGAGAAGAAATACAATAGAACTAAAAGTAAAGTAGTTGTCTTGGAGGCCATTCATTCTCATTGTGTTTTTAATCTCCCAAGTAGCCTCATTAATTTTTGTATTCAAAATATCGTTAGCCAATTTAATACCTCCATTTTGTTACTCATTTTACTATCCTAACCTAGTATGTCTTAATTATATACCCACCGCCTTGTTTTGTCAACGGTTTTTTATAATCGTTTTTGTAATTAGGTGGTTATATATAATCAGTTTTTGAGAAACAGCATAGTTTTTGAAAAGTATAGCTTGATTTAGCCCCTAGCAGCCCATAAATTCTCAATTACATATAAAAAAGCACCAGTCCTGAATAGACTGATGCTGCCATGTACACGAAAAAAGGGCATGGACAAAGCCATACCCTTTTGCTGGTCTCCCAACGTGAAAAAATTAATTTCAATTCACGTGCCTCAATATTGAGGCACGATCCTAGTGCATCTCGTTATCAGAACCTGTACTGGTATATGCCATCTGGGTGTATCAGCAAAAGAAGCAAGCATCCGTTTAGGGCACGCAAAAATACAGACAACCCTAGATGTCTATACTCACATTTCTCATGCGGGGCAAGCAATAGCTACGCAGTTAGACTGTTTAATTAAGTAATTCTCATAATCTCAAATTAATCTCACTGGTGTAAGCAAAAAACCTCTATGCACTAGATATAGTGCATAGAGGTCATAAATAGAAGACTTTAAACAATATGTAGTGCTGGTATCCCAGCGCCGCAATTATTTAACTTCTTTTTGCGCACTATTTCATTAGCTTTATCAGTTAATGAAATAGTGCTTTTTGTTTGTAATTTTTATCTTTTTTATCCCCAGTTTATCCAGTTTTTGGAAAAACGGAGTCAAATTGTACTCAAAATGTAGTCGTCCCCAAAAATAAAATAAGCGCTCAAGCAGAGTACCACTCAAACGCCTATCTATATTACCCATCTATATTATATCCTATACACCCATAATAGGCAAGAGGCTATATCATCTGCTTGCCGTAGTGGTTTGCGACAACGGACTAACACTGCGGTCGCCGCCGAGGCGACACGAAAAAAAACGCCGGTGTAGCGGACACCGTATAATTAACCGCAATGCTCTTACGCCTGGACAAGCGGACAGACTGGCATACCTCTCCTGCCATGAGCATTTAGGGCGCGCGCGGCCACAAACAACGGCGCGGTATGGTAATCAGGCGACATTACGTCGGGGTAGGTTACGGACGGCTAGGACTGATTTTAGCTGATTGATGTAACTCATATGCAGGAGATGGGTGGATGGATACCTCACGACGACGGCGGGGCGATGATTAGCCAACCAAGCATACCCTATAGTAACTCATTTTTTGAGCTGCTATAGGGAGCAGTGTCTGTTTCCTCCTCTGCTCAACGAGGCAAAAAATCCATTAACACTACTCCGCCCCTACTCTCTTAACAATAATATATCAAACATCTAATAAGCTCTACGCAAAACAACATACTATGTATGATAGAGATAAGTAGGGTACAATTTATAAAGTCAATTTTAGGAAGGAGTACAGCGATATGAAACAATTAGTATACAATCGTCGAACTGATAGATATGTGATTAAAGGAGAAGGAAATGAACGAGAATTGCATTGTGGTAGTGTTTTTGAAGTTTTACTAGACAGACAATGGATTACCACAACAATAGAAATGCAATGGACTAATGGCGTAGGTAAATATTACCTTACGACGCGAGCGCTATCGTTGGAAAATATTGTTACCTATAAAGTACCGGTACGATAAAATAGATGAATTAACCAAAAGCAGTATTAATAAAATCAATATAGCATAGCTGAATGTGTTGTTGTTTTTTAGTGTGTAAGCTACAATATTAGTATTAAGGAGGAACGCAATCATGTTAAATGAACTTATCTTTTTTGAAGTACGTATCTTTAGAATGTTCTGCGAAAAATTGCAAGTTTCGTCTGCTGATACTAATAAATTGTTTGAGACGTATGGTGTATGGAAGTATATTGAAGATACGTATGATATGTTAAGTTTAAGTAGTGACGAGTGTGCTGTTAACGATATTGTAGAGATGTTAAAAATAAATGGTGTTAAGCTTGAAGGAGTAGTTTGTAATAAACTAGAGGCAGTTACGGATAAAAGTACCGAACAAGAAAGGTTTTGTGCAGATTTGATTTTGACTGATGCTATTATGGATATGGCTGATGAAGAAGGTATTTCCTGGCAGGAAACGAGACACAAAATCTTAAATTCCGAAGCTTATAAAGCCCTATATGATTTTGAAACTGGATTATGGGAAACTGGACCAGATTACTTCAGATATTTCTATAAAACGTGTAGTATAAATGAATCAAAGCTTTAACATTAAGTCCTGGCACTCATAAGCCAGGACTTTTTTATATGTAAATATAAAAACAATCTATTGTAACCATAGAATTTATGCGCTAAAATATAATAAATGAGTAACGATTTTTGCGTTCTCTTCCTAGCGCAAAGCGTTAGGCGCACTTATGGGTTTCTCTTACCAAGGCAGAGCCTTGGTGGAAACCCGTGCGAAGAATCTAAAATTAAAAATTAACACGATAATCCTTAAGCAAGGAGGATGAGGACCTTTGGTCCCTCATCAATTGCAGATTATATCTGCAGGAATTGCTTAAGGATTTTTTTGTATTTTCAGGAGGAAAAAGACATGGCAACATATCATTTAAGCCTTAAAAATGGGAAAACTGGAACTGCAAAGCAACACGCAGACTATATACTGCGCGAGGGACGCTTTAGTTCTGGAAAGCGCGCAGAAGAATTAGTCTATAAAGACGCCAATCTCCCACATTGGGCTATGTATGCGTCTGCCTTTTTTGCGCATGCAGATAAGTACGAACGTGCTAATGGCAGAGCATATAGCGAGTTTGAAATCGCATTGCCGAATGAATTAACACATGAAGAAAACAAAAAATTGGTAAAAGATTTCATTGTTGCTCATATTGGGAATAATAAAGTATGGGCATATGCTATCCACAGTAAACCAGCCGCTTTTGAGGATAATGAGGAACAGATACATGCACATATAATGTTTTGTGAGAGAACTGTGGACGATGGAATGGAAAAAGCTAAATCACCATCTAAATTTTTCAAGCGGTTTAATAGCAAAAATCCCGAAAAAGGTGGATACAAAAAGGATGAGCGGTTTACAAAAAGCCGTAGCAATGCAGTAGTTTGCATAAAGCAAACTCGGCAGAGCTGGGAAGATATGATTAATGCTGAGTATAAATCGCGCGGAATAGACAAAGTTGTATCCTGCAAAACTTTAAAAGCGCAACGTGATATAGCAGCTGCAGCAGGAGATAATGATCTCGCCGATTTTTTTGATCGCGAACCCCAGGAGCATCTTGGCCCGGCTCTAGCCTATAAAACAAAAAAAATCATTGAAGAAAATGGTTATGATCAAGAAAATATCGACAACACCTTGGACAAAATTTATAAAATGAGTGCCAAGGCTTTTGGCGTAATTATAGATAAAATTCAAAAGGCACGTAAAGCTGAAGAATTAAAACATAAAAAACAAATCGAGTTAGAGCGTAAAGAAAAGGAATATAGCGAAAAACGATTAGCCGAACTTACTATATCCGGCGAAATTATCAGAAAAGATTTTGTGAAGCTGCTTAAATCAGTCAATAACCAGATAAAATATAACGAATCTGCAATCATAAGAATTGAAAAAACAATAACTCCGATTGAACAAATGCCAAGTAAGGTACTTAATATTATGACCAGCGGCAAATTTGAAAAATTGCAAAAAGAAGGTAAAGCAGTAATCAGCCTTAAAACTAGACTAAAAGAAATCTTAAGCCTATACGGTCCCAAAGAATCTATGCCTGGTAATATACGAGAAGAGTATAACGAAAAAGGACGAGCTTACAGAATTCTGAAAGCTGATTATGAAAAGCAAGATGCAGAAATACGTAGCTTCATCAGCTCTGAAGCAGGTGATAAATGGTATAAAAAATTGATAAAAGAAATGCTCGAACAAAGTAAAGACATGGAAAATCAAAAATTAAATCTGCTTAAATTAAATAGTGAGTATCAAGAGCTACGGAATAAAGTTATTAAAATTGGAAGAAGTATTAATCCGAACCTACATTACAGGATGAAAGAAAAATACTGTGCTCCATCTCTCGGCAGCGGAGCATCAGCTATCAATGATGCAAATATGGATATAGATAAGCTATTACGTAATATCATAAGTGCAGGCAAAGAAAATATAAAATGCAATAAAATGACTGTAAGCCTCAACAGTCGCAAGAGTAATGGCTGGGAGATGTAATACCTAAATAGCGTGATGATAAAAGTCATCTAGTAGTTTGCTAACTATAGTTATATCAATAATTGAAGTTATAATGCTAACTATAGTTATGTCGATAATTAATGTTATAACACTAATTATTGGTATATTCATAATTAAAATTATGATGTTTATGTTGCTATATAATATGTATACAATGGACTGATGTATCATGCTCTGCTATAATAAAGGCAAGGAGTAGATGAGATGGTCAAACAGGTATTAATGACGCTTTTATTTGCTGAAGGATTGATAGGATGTTTATTGGCAATTCGATATTTTGAGCTAAAAATGACATTTTCATCGTACATTTGTATTAACAAATCTGGCTATGGCATTTTTTGGAGAAAAAGTAAGCTAGAAAAAATATACGATATCGTTTTATTTTTGATAAGCTTAGCTTTATTCATACTCCCAGTAAAAATGCAGATTTATACTGATATTAATTTGTTGTATAAGCTGTTGTTTTTAGATTTTGCTGTGATATTTATACTTGCTCGTATGAATGTTGTATTCAATACAACTTTAGTCCATAATGTCCTCTTGCATTTGTTGATAAGAATTGAAAAAGAGGATATTGTGAGACGATTTACCAATTCAGAGGCTGAAGAGATTTTAGCTGATTATAGAAAAATCTTGCCATGGTACAATGAAGGACTTACGATACTTGCATGCACTCCGCTGTTAAACAAGCTGTTATTGGAAGAGCTACACTACGTAAAGTATAGATATTGTGGGCATTGGTGAGTTTGGTAAATATAGCGCGTTGGTATATATAACAAATTCACTGATTTTGCCTTACATTCTTGAAGCAAAGGAGGCCTATAACTATGTTAGCTATAAACTACTCTACTCTCAAAAACAATTTAAAATATTATTGTGAGGAAGCAAGTAATAATAATCAAACTATTATTGTTACTCGAAAAAAATCAAAGAGCATTGTTATTATGAGCTTTGATAATTATAATCAGCTTATGAAAAATGTCCGCAATGCAGAATACCTTGCTAAGCTTGATAGAAGTATAGAGCAAATCAAGAACGGCTTCGGTCAAGTACATGAAGAAAAGAACCTTTAGATTTATAGTACTAAGCCAGAAGTAAAAAACAGGCCTGGTTGTAGTAGACATATAGATTATTAATGATAAAGATAAAATTAGTAGAGTCGGTATGAAAATGCTGACTCTTTTTTTGCCCAGAGATGTGCCCTTATTAAATGTTTTTCGAATGATTGCTCCAACCTGTTGACTTACATCGTAATTATAAATTCAATATTATTGAATTATTATCATTAGATGTACTTGCTTGTACTTCAGTAGAAACGGAGCAGAACACCTTTTTCTGCCATGTATAGAATGTAGACAGCTTGACCTTGCACCAAATCTTTACAGGAAGCCCGCTGCTACGACATTCCTGCACACGCTCAGCCCACACTTGCAGTTTGGTGTGAGGCTGAAACAAAAGCATCCTCACAAACTAAAAAAGAGCAGGACTTGGAGTATTTTCTCAAATCTCTGCTCTTTCTATAATAAGCTTTCTTCGTTTTATAGTGATTAATTCTAACGGCAAATCAACCCGTTGTTTGCTGTTGCCCCTAACAAGCTACAAATATCAATGCATATCAACAACTGCCTCTTGCACCTGCCTTAAAATCTCTAGGTCCTTTTTATATTGCATTCTTGTTCTAATATACCCAATGACATTCATAATAAGCGCAATAGGTGCAAAAATCGTATAACCAATAACCCAACCAACAAAATATGCTACTGGACTTTTAGCCATAGCTGTTGCATTGTAAACCTGAGAACCAATGGACTGTGGTTTTTTATTACCGCCAAGATTTATAATAATAGCTGCAATCAGAAAATATGCAAACATATCATAAATGCCATTGGTTTTAGTAAAATATTCAATTAAACCCCATACGATAAACAGTGCACAAAAACCAAGCTTAATAGCACGCTTTTTTAGCCATTTAGACTCATAATCAACTATGCTCTGCGCTTCATTCAAGCTGCACCGTGGACACATAGCCTGCCCGGCACCATTGGCCGTTCTAAACAACGCCTTTTCCTCACAGGCGTGGCACATGGCTACACCACATTTTGCACAAGTAACTACTGCTTCTTCTTCGGGATGAACATAACACTTCATAAAACACACAACCTTTCTTTTATTTACGCAGAAGATTTTCTACGTTAAAATACTCTTCAACCCAAACCATCGGAATTAAAATCTTATTTCCTATAGTAATTGCCGGTATCTCTTTTTTCTTAATCAAATCATATATGGTATAAGGCGTAACAACATTATCACCAAGATACTCACAAAATTGCTTTACTGTTAAAAATCGTGGTTTGTTTTTCCTTCCACCGCTCTGTTCCTTTTCTTTCATACAAGACATCATCCCTTTAATTTTATAAATCGCTTTGGTTTTTTGGATATTTTTTTCTTATTGTATCTGCTTTTGTATTTTGATATAATTAAAAAAAAGTCTTTTTCGGTCGGTTCTCTTGATTTTGTTCATTATATCGTGTTCGTTTCAAAAGAACTTCTTGGTTATTATTATACTCGTATTCTTGTTTTTATCAAGTTTTTTGGAGGCCTTTTTATGCATTTTTACGAAGCAAACGAATTTCACGTCCATCGAGAAAGTTTTGAAGAGCGTGCTTACGATAATTTTCGTTACAATTTTAAGAATATCCGCCAAGCACATCGTCTTACATTAGCTGATATGGCAGATATTCTCTGCCTACGTAGTCGCTCAACCTTATCCGAGTTAGAAAATGGCAATCATAAAAAAATGTTGGCTATGGACAGCATGATGCAATTAAGTAAAGTATTTGCAGTCTCTCTGGATTGGTTATTCGGCTATACATCCAATCCATACTGCGAACCGCAAATAATGGATATAGAGGATGCCTTATTAGATATTTACAGACGGTATGATCCGCTGGATTATATGGAACTACATGATACAGAAAACGTTGAAATCTGGCTGCCTAATGCATATCTTGATTACCAAACACGCAAAAAGACATATTCATTACCTGTACGTGCCAATATATGTTTTCTTTTTCATTGCATGATGCTTAATGAGCTTTATGATTCCTTGCCTTCTATTCTGCGTCCGGAAAGATTAGAGCATGCTCGTTCCGAAGAGGAAATCGCCTATTTCTCTAATCAAAAATCAATGTATGAATCCTGCATTTTCAACTTAGTGCGCGGAATAGAAATCAACGATATCTATAAATATAAGCGAGGAAGTCACTTCACTGATTTGGAGCAATCTTATAGGAATGAACAATTATTAACACAATTGCTTCAGGGTAAAGAGAATGCTGCTGCGGTATTCGATATCACCAAAGAAATTGATTAGTAATATAAAGTACAAATTATGCCTTACGGCGATACAAGAATATATGATAAAAACATAGTGTTCAAAGGCTGGGGCTTGCCCCAGCCTTTTCTATCTTCTCTCAGCATCGGCTATAACTAATTAGTGCAAATCTACTACGCTCTTGGCAACAGGAAACACGGTACTCTAAATAGGTCAGCCAAAAGAAAAGCTCGTAAAAGCAGGCTATTATGAGTTAGCGAGCAATTACGAGCTTAAACAGATATAAATTTAAAGCTCCTTGTACTAAGCAATATACAAGGCGATGTGAGAGATTTACAGCCTAAATAATGAGCAGGTTAATCTGCTTTTTGCTGTTGCTGCAGCTTAGAGTTTTTCGCTTGCTCTTGTTTGTAAGCTTGTTCGAAAAACGCAGCTCTTTCTTCAGCTTGTTTTAATTTAGCCTTGAATTTTTCAACTTCTTCAGGAGTATAGGAATATAATATCGGCACAAGAATCACCTCTTTCGTAATAAATAAAAAAGCACCTGTCAAGCTCGACAGATGCCACTGGCTCACACAGCCAGGCACGACCTCAACGCTAACGCGAAGCTACCCGTGCAACTAAGTAAATTATATCATTAGTAGATATTAAGAGCAAGAGTATTTTGGGTACATTAAAGTATCCTATTTGCCTTTAATTATGTCAGTAAAATCAGAGATATTATCCATTTTAAAGGCTTTGAGAGTTACTAAAGAAGATTTGAGCCAGGTAATCTTAGATAACTCCTGGACGAGCATGTAAAGCAAGGCCAATTGATTTTTTGACGATGTGCATACATAAACATTATTTGTTAAAGGCTTAAATTGGAATTGAACTATTACATTACGTATATTACTTAAAGCTTCATCGTATGGTAGTGATAAATTTGTTTTGTCGAAATCTAAAATAATCGCATATGCAGATTGCAAAGATGGTAAATTCATAGTAGATAAACACCTCAGTTTGACTTCGTAATTTACGAAAATAGCGCAGCTGGCGCAGTAAGTCAAGAGCTTTTCAGCTACGCTACGCTTCGCTGAACTCTGCTCTATGACTAACTGCGTCAGCCACGCTGATGATTCAGGCATCTTAAAATAAAGGAGATGTCTAAAAATGTTTAATTTAAACCAACCAACCGTACCGACATTAGAATACCAAAAAGCGCGTCAAGCGCATAAAGCACTTGGTAGAGAAGATCGCTTTCTAGCCCACATGCATTGCACCCATAACCAATTTATACGTCATGTATTGAGGCTTAGGCAGTATGGTCGTTGTCCTGTATGCGGCAAGCTGATTAGTCTAGAATCGCCAGCTAATGTACATCATATCAGCTATACACGTTATTGTGGCTCAAGGACAAGTGAAATCAAATGCTTTTTTCCTAGAGACAATGGCATGATTTATGCGATGACGCCTAATTGTGAACTATGCTATTATGATTGTCCGGAGAAAGCCTCTGCATGCTTAAATAATTTGGTGTTATTACACAGTGCTTGCCATGACAAGCTGCATAAAACCAATTGTACTTTTTAGCAATAAAGTTATATTTTGATTTTGCTAGAATGAAAACTCCTAAAGTAGACTCTTTATATTGCAGTCGTCTACTTTAGGAGTTTCCTGTCATTTACTCCCGTTTTTCCAGGATACCTTTCAGTGCATCCAGCTCTTCTTTACTGAGCGTCACGCCCTTACCCATCTTTTCATGTTCCGGAGACCACTCACGAAGGTCGTACTTCGGCTCACGTCCGTTCCAGGACACAAGGTTAAGCTCTTTAGTCCAGCCTTTAGAACCGGTGCTCAGAACACCGATGTGTTCAACAATTTCAAAAGAGATTTCCGTTTTAGGCATATGCAAGACCTCCAATCGTCCTAATCTTTGCGCCTTATAACTAACCTTTATTCATCACCCTGCTTGCCATACGCAGCAGCGCCATCGGCAGCCTTTAGCTCTTCCTGCCTGCCGGGCTCCGGATACAGCATTTTAGTTTGCTTATCGCCTTTAAGTGCGTGATAAACCTCACCGGCGAAAATTCCCAGCACCTGACGCTTAATCTCATCATTATCCAAAAGCAAGCTGAAGAAGTCCTGGTTCTGCTCCAAGCCTTCTACCAAAGCGTCGTCAACGTTGTCAAAATAAGCAAACTCAAAATCTCTTTCGGTGTTGTTTTGAGCGCTGGCACGCAGTTTTTCGGATTTCAGCATGATGTCTTTAATCTGCAGCATGGCCTTGACTGCAACGTCATTGTCGTAGTTTTTACCTGTTCTGCTGTTGATTTCCGCAATAATCTGCGACAGACGCTCAATTTTTGCCGGCGTAAGGCTCAACAGCTCGGATGTAGGCAGCGTAACAATCGGGTCTACCTTATGCTTGGTGTTAACAAATTCTCCGCTCTTTTTCTGCACGAAATTATCTGCCTTAATTTTGCCGGTCAGGTCAAAACCGCCACCGGAATGGCGTACTTTCAGATACGTCTGCAAGTAGGATAGAAACTTGTATTTCTTATGAATATCAACATCTTCAAAGCAGGTTGCCTGTACCAAAAACTCATAACAGCGGATGAAATGGCGGATTGCCATATGGATTTCCTTCTGCGTCTGCTCGTCATTGTTCTTTTCGATGACGTTTTTGGCCTTCTGCAGGAAGAAGGTCATTTTCTTTTTGTCCGTAGCGGTAACCTTTTCCTTGTACAGCAATGTGTTAAAGTCCTCTACATCACCGGGATCAAGGAAGAAATATCCGTCGATTTTTGCGCTGATATCATAAATAGAACGCGGGTTAATGCTGTTGGACAGCAAGGTCACAGTGTAGTATTTGCTGAACGCCTTCTCGATATCCGCATAATCATTGGCGAAATCAAGGACAAAGGTTTTCTTATCAAATGGCGGGCAAATACGGTTCAGGCGCGATAAGGTCTGCACTGCATTTACGCCACGCAGCTTTTTGAGCACATACATAGCGCACAGCTTCTTCTGGTCAAAGCCTGTCTGATATTTATCTGCTACTAGCAGCACCTGATATTCGTCCTTATCAAACTCTTTAGGCAGGTTCTTTTCAGCAATGCCGTTCATGCCTACTTCCGTATATTCCTTGCCGTCGATGGTGACCTTGCCGGAAAAAGCAACCAATGCCTTCAGGCCGGTATAACCTTTGCGATTGATATAGTCCTCAAAGGCCTGATACCGCACCGGCACGAGATTCCGTAATGACCATAGCCTTTGCCTGACCGTTAAGCTCCTGCATGACGTTCTGGCGGAAATGCTCGATGATAACCTCAATGCGTTGCGAGATATTGGTTTCATGCAGCTGCACGAAGCGGGCAATCTGACGCTTGGCATCATTCGTTTTCATTTCCGGATCATCTTCAATCTCTTTGTTGAGACGGAAGAAGGTATCGTAGGTGATATAGTTCTGCAGCACATCAAGAATAAAGCCTTCTTCGATAGCCTGCTTCATGGAGTAAATATGAAAGGCTTCATACTGGCCCTGCTCATTTACCCTGCCGAAAAGCTGCAGAGTAGTCGGTTTCGGCGTAGCGGTAAAGGCAAACATCGACACATTAGGCTGCTTGCCATTGCGCTGGATTTCATCAGTAATAATATCTTCAACGTCAACATCGGTTTCCACTTCACCGGAGCCAAGTGATTTCGTAATCGCTGCCATGTTCTTGCCGGAGGTAGAAGAATGCGCTTCGTCGATGATTACCGCAAAATGCTTATTCTTCAGACCTTCGACGCTATCCACGATGTACGGGAACTTCTGAATAGTCGTAGCAACAATCTTCGTGTTACCGCCAAGCGCATTGGCAAGGTCAGTAGAATTGCACTGGTCGTCCATCACGCGGATAAGGCCTTCCTTATGCTCAATACCAAGCACTGCCTGCTGCAGCTGTCTGTCGACTACTACGCGATCAGTACAGATGATGATATTATCAAAGATAATCTTGTTGTCTGCACTATGCAAGGACGCCAGACGATGTGCAAGCCAGGCAATCTCGTTCGTTTTGCCGGAGCCTGCACTGTGCTGCAAAAGATAGTTCAGGCTGCTGCCATGCTCCTTAACATCAGCAAGCACCTTGCGCAGCACATCAAGCTGATGATAGCGAGGAAAGATAACTGTTTCGTTCTTCTTTACCTTGCCGTTGGCATCTTCTTTTTCGCTGACCTCGATAAACATGAACTTGCCAAGAATTTCCAGCAGGCTGTCCTTTTGCAGGATATCGTCCCACATATAATGAACGCTATATTCATCTTCCAGCAAAGGATTACCGGCACCGACCTGAATACCTTCACCACAGCCCATATTGAAGGGCAGGAAGAAGGTACTGCTGCCGCTGAGCTTGGTGCACATATAAACCTGTTCCAAATCCATAGCGAAGTTTACCAAAGAACCGGCCTTCCACAAAAAGAGGCGGTCTTTAGGATTACGCTGCATGCGATACTGATAGATGGCGTCCTGATAGGACTGTCCTGCGGCATTACATTTAAGCTCAAAGGTGATGATTGCAAGGCCATTGAGGAAGATTACCAGGTCAATGCGTTCATCATCGCTCGCCCAGACTTCTTCGGAAACGGTGAAGATGTTCTTATGGTACAAAGCGTTGAGTTCCTTGTTGAAGGTCGTTGCGGGCTTCGTATACATCAAATCCAGATGAATGTTAGCCAGTTCAACGCCATGTTTAAGCACATCAAGACGACTGCCGTTCGCCCTCGTTTCCTGCTGATTGATAAAGGCAACAATGCTATCTTCAGTTTTTTCCTTATAGATTTTTCGCAAAGCCTGCAGCTTTTCCGGCTGAGTTGCTTCAAGAAAAGCGAACAGTGCCTTGCGGTTCATCGCAAAAAAGCGGTCGAACTCCGTTGCCGGTGCTTCTGCGTAACCGCTTTCCGGCTTTACAAGCTGATCGATGATATAACGCTGATATTCTTTTTCCGAAAGGATGTTATTCATGCGTAAGGATCTCCTTTGTACCAGTAACTTCAGGCTGCATAAAGCAATACACCATTATGTCTGTGGCATTTATTTGTTTTCACCATAAAATCCTTTTTCACTGTCCTTTGCCCACTTCTCATACATTTCCAGATAGTGCAATTTAATGAACTTTTGAATCTTGAGAATTTCTCTATCATTGAGAACTCCTCTGTTTTGTATAATTGTGGAACCATCTTCCAAAACAAAAAACTTTGCCGAACCGCCTTCGGTAAGTTTTCTGTCACTAGCATGAGCATGCATACATTCAATAACACAGTGCTTTGTATAATAAAGGTAATATCCTGCAATTTTATCAAGAAAATATTTAGGCAATTTCATCCTCCATAAATTGAGCATTTTGTTTCCATTTTTTCAAAGCTATAACTTGTTCAATAGGCTCCATACTGCTTTCAAGTATTTTCCCGTCTTTAGTAATGACCATAACATGCTCGTCATCTCGGTTTAAGTTAACAATAGTTATGTTATCGCCTTTGCGTAAAAACGCATATCCGCCCACAATCATTTCAGCGGCGTCTGCTATAGCAATTTTTTTTGCTTCAGTCATAACGAACTTCGACCTCCTTTATTGGCGCAAGAAACTCCTCAGGTTCAATATACAGATTATCCAAAATCGGCAATAAATCTATGTAATCCTCTTCTAATTTATCCTCATTTTTATTCTTGCAGAGGACAACTATATAGCCATTATCCCATTCTAAAATTTTCTTATATTTTTCTAATCGTTTCCCTGTAAGGAAAGTTATCACTCGATCACGAAACTTAAAAAAAGTATATTCTCCATTATTGCTTAAAAAAGCTGTGTTTAATGTATTTTTCATGAGTAAACACCTCGATTCACTAACCATGCTGAATAAGCTCCTTCTTACTCAAAGTTTAGCACAGGAAAGAATTAGTGTCAAAAATCTTGTACAGGAACCTCCTTCTTGCCGGTGACGTACTCGTAGATGAGGGACTTTTTGTAATCGGCAAGGATATCAAGCTGACGCTTTTTGTCAGCGATGAGGGTGTCGATTTCGGAGCATTTGGTGTCGAGGAAGTCAGCGATTTGCTGTTGTTCTACGGTTGTCGGCTCTAACAGCAAGAGTTTTGCAAACTCACTAAAATTCAACCCTTGCCTTACACCATTTCCCATATTATAAAAAACCTTGATAATATCATAACAATGAAGAAGATAGTGATAATATGCGCTGTTCACATTATCCTTAGGTCTTAAATCAATATACGCAGATGTAATAATCCCTTGTTCTTTAACAAGCCCAGTACGAAGACTGCGTTTATCATTCTGTAAATCTGTCGGTCTTATAATTATATCTCCAGCATTAATAACATTATAAGTATTAAAACTAGCTGGAAGCAATCCACCATTGGTGTTAATATCTTTTCTAATCATTCTTCCATAGCTCAAAGACAACAGATTTTGATCTTGCAACCGATAATTTTTAGTTTTTCCTTCTTCAAAATAAATATATACCGGATGCACTTCCCAATCCTTCGGAATCTTGCCAATCCACTCAATCCCGCTGTCTTTCATCTCCGCATCAGGGTTCAGACCTTTGGTAACCGCTTCGGTGATAACAGATTTCTTATAGTCCTCCAAAAGAGAAATTTCCTTTCGGATATCTTCAGCGGTTGCGTCGATTTCGGAGCATTGAGTGTCGAGAAAGTCAACTATGCGTTGTTGTTCTGCTTTTGTCGGCTCTAACAACAAGAGTTTTGCAAACTCACTAAAATTCAGTCCTTGCCTAACACCGTTTCCCATATTATAAAAAACCTTGGTAATATCATAACTATGAAGAAGATAGTGATAATATGCGCTGTTTATATTCTCCTTAGGTCTTAAATCAATATATGCAGATGTAATAATCCCTTGTTCTTTAACAAGCCCAGTACGAAGACTGCGTTTATCATTCTGTAAATCTGTCGGTCTTATAATTATATCTCCAACATTAATAACATTATAAGTATTAAAACTAGCTGGAAGCAATCCACCGTTGGTATTGATATCTTTTCTAATTATTCTTCCGTAACTCAAAGACAACAGATTCTGTTCTTGCAACCGGTAATTTTTAACTTTTCCTTCTTCAAAATAAACATATACCGGATGTACTTTCCAGTCCTTCGGAATCTCACCAATCCACTCAATCCCGCTGTCCTTCCTTTCACGCATTCCCATCACCTCATTTCAGCAGGCGAGCAACACGCTCATTCACAGCCTTATCGATTTCAAGAAACTCCGCCAGCAGCTCTGCACTCGGCTTCGGTGCCTGATATTTATAGAAGTAACGGGTAAAAGGAATTTCCGCACCGGTTTTGATTACAGGCTTCTTCTTCGTCAAATCCTCTTCCCAGAACCACTTCGCATCAGGAATATGCGGCAGCACCTCACGCGCCATATAGGTTTCAATATCCTCAGTGTACTTCACAAGCTCTGTATCCTTGGTTTCTTTGTCGTAAATAATGTTGCCCTTCTTATCGCGCTGGATTTCCGCAGTCTTATCCATAACGGAAAGTCCGTCCATAATTTTCTCAAAGAGTTTTTTATCAGCCAAATCGCCAAGAACAGCTTGCAGCACCGGTGTAAATGCTTTAGGCGACAGCCATTTTTCATCAGCAATATGCTCCTGCAGCTTTGCCAAAATTGCATCATAAACAGGCTTCGTAGCATAAAAGGCCTGCAGCTTGTTCTGGTCCTTACCACTCAAAGCATTGCCCTGTTCCTCGTATTCTGCAACCTTAGCTTCATCCCACAAACCCTTCAGCGCACCCTTCTGCAGCATACGCTCAATGCTTGCCTCGGTGATAGCATAGCTGCGCTGCAAAGGCTGCATAACAGCATACTCACGGTACATAAAATCCTCGTTCTTGAAAATCTTGCTGTACTCGCTGTCAGCCTTATCAAAATCGGTATACAGCTTAGCAATCTGCGCTCTGTCCTCAGGAGAGAACTCGTTTTTCTTATTGCCCACAGGCTTACGCAGCTTGTGATAAATGTTCGTTGCATCTATAAGCTGCACGTAACCCTTACGCTCCGGGCGTTTATTTTTGGATATAATCCACCAGTAGCTGGCAATGCCGGTGTTGTAAAACAAGTCCGTAGGCATAGCAATAATAGCTTCCAGCAAATCGTTCTCCAAAATCCAGCGGCGAATCTGGCTTTCGCCGGACGCTGTACCGCCGTTAAAAAGCGGTGAGCCGTTTTCGATAATCGCAGCACGGCCAATCTTTTCATCCAGCTTCGCAATGGCGGACTGTAAAAACAGCATCTGCGAATCACCGCCGCCGGGCAAACCTGCACCCCAACGGCTGTTTTCCTTAGCATATTCCTTGTTTACTGCTTCTTCCTGTCCTGCCTTTGCGTCCTTACCGCTCCAGGGAGTGCCAAACGGCGGATTCATCAGCACGAAGCGCATCTTGGTATCAGCGGAAGGATCTTCTTTAAAGGAATCTGCATGCACAAAGTTCGTCGCATCCTGGCCTTTAATCAGCATTTCCGCCATGCCCACAGCCCAGGAAACACCCATAAACTCCACGCCGAACAGCTTTACGTCAGCAGTAGGATTGTAATGCTTAAAATAGCTGTACGCCGTGCTCAGCATACCGCCGGTACCTGCAGCCTGGTCACAAATGGTAATCAGCTTGTGGTCATCAAAAATATCGTCACAGCCTTCGGAAACAAGCAAAGATACGCCCAGCTTAACAATATCACGACCGGTGTAAAACTGACCGGCATCTACGTTCTGGAAGAATCTGCCGATAAGATTCTCGAAGATATAACCCATCTTAATGCTGTCAAAGCTCTCAACAGACAAATCCAGTTCGGAAAAGGCTTTGACCGTGTTGAACAGGCAACCGCCTTCATCCATCTTCTTGATATGGGTTTCCATGTCGAGGTTATTCAAAATATCCTTAATGTTATCGGAAAAGCCCTGAATATAAGCCTTAAAGTTTTCCGCAATATGGTCGGCATCGTTGCACAACTCCTGCAGCGTAAACTCGCTGACATTATAAAACTGATAACCGGAAATCCTGTACATGCCTTTCGCAGGATAATTAGGGTTCTCGTTGTATTTTGCTACAATATCAGCCTTAGTCTTTGCCAAAGCGCACTCAAAACGGCGGATAATCGTCATGGGGATAATAACATTACCATACTTATCCGGCATATACGTACCACGCAGCTTATTAGCAATACTCCAGATAAAATTCGCCTCTGCGCTTATATCGACGGGATTATCATCCCAAAGCACATCTATTTTCTTGATATCAGTCACGATAAAACCTCCACATAGAAATTTAGTTATAACCAGTATACAAGTTAACATATACACAAGCTGACACTTTATATTATATTTCAAGCTATATACTTATATTTTTTGGCTTTACTATGGTTAACATTTTTACTTTAGTTAGGTATATTATAGCACAAAAAATTGAGCAAAGAAGGCAAAAAAAGACACCTAGCCAGCTAATGACTAGATGTCTTCTTTTTGTTGCGTTAATCTTAAAATTAAAGTTTGTTTCAACACAGTATCCCTATAAAGGGATTGTAAATGCTATTCAGCAAACTGAAAATCAGCAACTGTACCAGCAAGAGATGGATTTTCATTTCAACTCACACACCCTGAAGGGTGGAATATGCAGCCAACGCAATCACTGCATGGTCTTATTATACACTAGGTATAAAAATCAGTCAAGCTGATTGTTATGTAAAATTGTGAAATAAATGTGATATACTTTCCCATTACCATTAGCTCCCTCACACTTAATACGCAAATTCTAAAATATCGTATCGAATAATCTTCTATAATATGTTACAATGATATTGAGTGATAAATCTAGGTCTATTCATCTTGATACTAATCACATATCGTCGCAATTATACGTTGAGGTGTATCATTATGACATTTTTAAAAGACTTTTCGATGCGCTTTAGCATCTTGCGCCCTGCCCACAGAATATCTACTGCAATGCTGGCAAACATGTTAGGTATGAAGACGAACGGCAACATCACAATGATTGAAAAAGGTCAATGCTACGTTGCTCTTGATAAGTTAAACAAACTATCCGAAATCTTTGCTATTGAGATTTCCTGGCTATTCAGGCAAAGTAAGGTTCCTTATACTGAAAATACGATGCCAAGATTCGAGGAAATTATTCGTGATTTTCCCATAAGCAAAAATATGCGCTTCATCCAATATGCTCCTGATTACTATCAGAACTATGAGGACAGAATCAAATTTTTTTCTTTGCAAGATAGAGCCAACATTGTTTTTCTAATGCACTACCGCAATACATTGACAGCTCTGCATCCATATCTGCTGAACGATAATACCAAGATTAAAGAGCAGCTAAATACGGCCTTCAGTAAGCTCAAAGAAAAGCTTAACTCCGGAACCTTTGCTTTTAGATTCAGAAACGTAGATATAGAATTAGAGTATATTGACCAAGCGCTCAATTATATACTATTTAACCCGAAAAGAATAACCCAAGATAATGAAAATATTATACCATCTACTGTATATATTCCCCCATTGTACCAGATATACGACTTTCAAGATGGTGATGAATTGAGAAATACGTGGTATAAAAGGCCAAACGACAAATAAATAGTGATATATTAGTAAAAAGTGGAGCAAAAACTCCACTTTTTTTTGATTTTAGCATTGTAATCAGTATTATTGAGTGTTATACTATTATTAGTAGCAATCAATATAATTGAGTGTAAAGGAGTGATAAAAATGATTGAAAGTGAAAAATACTTACTCAATGCAAACGATGTAGTTGACCTGCTTGGCGTCAAGCGCCCCACAGCTTACAAAATCATTAGAGATGCCAATATACGGCTGGCTAAGGCTGGCAAATTGACCATAAGAGGCAAGATTAATAGGAGATATTTACTCAAGATGTTGGATGTCAGCGAGGTGTAAGGATGGTAAAACCAAAATATAATCCAACTACTAAAAAGTGGGACATCCAAATCAGGTATAAAGATACATTTGGACAATCAAGAAATACAACGAAACGAGGTTTTGACACTTCGCGTGAGGCAAAAGAGTATGCAACAAACTTCATTGTCAGCTTATCAAAAAAGCCAACAGCGTTATTTCGGGATGTAGTAATAGATTATTATGAGTATAACAAGGTACACAAAAAGGATAGTACTTGTGATACTCAGTACAATATAATTAATAATCATATATTAACAACATTCGGTACTCAAAAAATCGGTGACATTAACTATGACATGATTTTAGAGTGGCAGAGTCTAATATCGCAAAAACAACTTGCTCCAACATATATGTATGAAATAAATTGTGTTCTTGAATCCATATTTGCATTTGCCCAACGAGCATATCATTTAGCCAACAATCCAGTAAAAAACATCAAAAAAATAGGCAAAGCTAAAAATCCACATAACGATTATTGGACAGTGGATGATTTCACAAAATTTATTAATGCATTATCTGATTCTGAGGCCAATAAAAAAGCTCAAATTCGACGCAAAATCCCTAATGAACCTTACATCATGGCTTATCATCTATTGTTTTACCTAGGGTTACGTAAAGGTGAGCTATTGGCAATAAAAAAAGCTGATATAAATTTTGAGAAAAAAGAGCTAACAATCAACCATACTTATAGGCGGCATAATAAAATGGATTACAACACCAGCCCCAAAACAGCTGCTAGCAAACGGGTTCTGCCTATCCCTAGCAAGCTATGTAACATGCTCAGCATATATATGTCTGCTCTTGCTAATCTACAGCCTAACGACCGTATTTTTTATATGCTGACTAAAGATAGCTTGCGTCGTGCCATGATATCTAGCGCCAAAATCGCCGGAATTAAAATCATAAGACTCCACGATTTACGTCATTCTACGGCATCATTGCTTTTCGCCAACAAAGTCGAAGCAAACGTTGCAGCAAAAATACTTGGTCATAGTAGCATCAAGACAACCCTGGATATTTACACACATTTTAATAACGATAAGGTTAATGAAGCAATTACAAAGCTTGATAATTTAATTTAACTGCAACTTATCAACATAAATTGTAGTCAAAACGTAGTCAATCCACAAAACCAAAAAACTCCGACACACTATATATAGTGCATCGGAGTCGGATTGCAGACGAATCAACAATCTATTGTGCTACTAGCGTAGCAGCGAGATTATTTAACTTCTACAGTTGCGCCAGCAGCTTCCAGTTTCTCTTTCAGAGCGTCAGCGTCAGCTTTGGAGATTTTTTCTTTGATAGCTTTCGGAGCGCCGTCAACCAGCTCTTTAGCTTCTTTCAGGCCCAGGCCAGTAGCTTCGCGAACAGCTTTGATTACGCCGATTTTGGAAGCGCCAGCGGAAGTCAGGATTACGTCGAATTCAGTTTTTTCAGCTGCAGCAGCTTCGCCGCCAGCAGCCGGAGCAGCAGCAACAGCTACCGGAGCAGCTGCAGATACGCCGAATTTTTCTTCCAGAGCTTTAACCAGTTCGGACAGCTCGAGTACGGTCATGGATTCAATAGCTTCGATGATTTGATCTTTATTCATTATAGTTACCTCCAATAATAAGTAAGTTTTTATTTTTTAAGCTGCCTTATGCAGCATGCCGCAAATTAAGCGGACTCTTTTTGTTTGCGTACAGCTTCCAGAGCGTATACGACATTGCGGATAGTACCTTGAAGTACATTGACAAAACCGCTGATAGGAGCATTCATGCTGCCCAGCATCTTGGCAATAAGAACTTCTTTCGGCGGCAGAGAAGCCAGTGCTTTGATTTCGTCAGCACCGATAACTTTGCCATCAAGAACGCCAACTTTAACTTTCAGTTCTTTGTTTTCTTTTGCGAATTCGCAAACGATTTTTGCAACTGCAACAGGATCTTCCGGGGAAACAGCGATAGCGGTGTTTTTCTCCAGAGAAGGTTCCAGACCTTCAATACCAGCTTGTTCTGCAGCAATACGCAGCAGAGTGTTCTTAACTACATTGTAGTGAACGCCAGCTTCACGCATTTTGCGACGCAGCTCGGTATCCTGAGCAACAGTTAAACCGCAGAAGTCAACTAAAATAGTGCATTTGGAGTTAGAAAGCAACTCTTGAATTTCAGCAACTTTAGCTACTTTTTCAGGTCTAATAACTGCCATTTAGATTGCACCTCCTTTTTTTGATGTTTTTATTAAATCAAAAAGACCTCTCGGCCGTAGCCGGAGGTCGGAAGGTCTAATATATCTTCACGCTCCAGCCTCGGCAGGCGTAGTTAAAACTTACGCACATGGCACCTGCTGTCTATGGCCCGATTATCTTCTGATTTAGTAAAATTAAGTAAAACTACAATTATTTGTCGCTATTAGCTTTCAGGACGTCAACTTTAACGCCAGGGCCCATGGTGCAGGACATGGTGATAGTTTTCATGTACTGACCTTTAGCACCAGCCGGTTTAACCTTAACCAGGGTATCAGCCAAAGTCATGTAGTTTTGTAACAGTTGCTCTTCAGTAAAGGATGCTTTACCGATAGGAGCTTGTACGTTGCCGGATTTATCGGTACGATACTCGATTTTACCAGCTTTGGATTCCTTAACGGCACGAGTTACGTCCATGGTAACGGTACCAACCTTCGGGTTAGGCATTAAACCACGAGGGCCAAGGATTTTACCAAGACGACCAACAAGACCCATCATATCAGGGGTTGCGATGCACACGTCAAATGCCATCCAGCCGTTCTTGATTTTATCAACATATTCTTCACCGCCAACGAAATCTGCGCCGGCAGCTTCTGCTTCTGCAACTTTGGGGCCTTTAGCAAAAACCATAACAGTCTTGGATTTACCAGTGCCGTTCGGCAGAACCAGTGCACCACGAACTTGCTGATCAGGGTATTTAGGGTTAACGCCCAGACGGAAAGCAACTTCAACAGTGCTGTCGAATTTGGTAGCAGCGGTTTTCTTAACCAGAGCTACTGCTTCTTTCGGAGAGTAGAATTTGTCAGCTTCGATTAATTTCAAAGCGTCATCATACTTTTTGCCCATTGTTATAAAATCCTCCTATGTGGTACAAGCGGCTTTTGCCTCCCACTAAATTGAGAAGACTACTTAAAATTAGTCTTCGATTACAATACCCATGCTACGTGCAGTGCCTTCTACCATTCTCATAGCAGCTTCAACGTTTGCAGCATTGAGGTCTTGCATTTTGCTTTCTGCGATTTCGCGAACTTTGTCACGACCCAGTTTAGCAACTTTCTTTTTGTTAGGTTCACCAGAAGCCTTTTCCAGACCAGCAGCTTTTTTCAGCAGAACTGCAGCCGGAGGGGTTTTGGTTACGAAAGTAAAGGAACGATCTTCGAATACAGTGATCTCAACAGGAATGATGAGGCCAACTTGTTTCTCGGTACGTGCGTTAAATTCCTTAACGAAGGCCATGATGTTAACACCAGCCTGGCCAAGTGCAGGACCTACCGGAGGAGCCGGAGTAGCTTTAGCAGCCGGTACCTGTAATTTTACCATTTTAACGACTTTTTTCGGCATTTAATTACACCTCCTTACTCAATTTCTTCAACTTGTGTAAAGTCAATTTCAACAGGAGTTTCGCGTCCCATGATATCAACGAGTACCTTCAGTTTTCCCTTTTCTTCGTTGATTTCACTGATTGTGCCTTCAAAATCCATGAAGGGCGCAGTCTTGATGCGGACTCTCTGATGTAACTGAAAATCAATTTTTGCGGGTTTTTCAGTTGCTTCAACATCCATACCCATCGAAGGCATAATCTGCCTTACTTCTTCAGCTGTAAGCGGAGTCGGATGGGTAGAGTCAGAACCGACGAAACCAGTTACACCTGCAGTATTGCGGACAGCATACCAATTGCGCTCATTGACAATCATTTCCACCAGTACATAGCCTGGGAAAACTTTATGCTCAACAACTTTTTTCTTGCCATCCGAAGTGATTTCAACCTCTTTTTCCGTAGGTATTTCAATACGGAAAATTTCATTTTCCATACCCAAGGAATGAACTTTTCGTTCCAGGTTTGCGCGTACTTTATTTTCGTAGCCAGAATAGGTATGGATTACATACCAATGTTTTCCTTGCTTTTCTTCTTCCATGAATAAACGGAAAGCAACGCTTCCCCTTCCCTCCTTACTTAAGCTTAAAAGCTCATTATTGCAAAATCATGCGGAATAACATACTAAAGATGGAATCAATAATCCAGATTAGAGCTGCGCACAAAACAACTGCAATAATTACCACTATAGTGTTAGCAATAAGCTCTTGTTTGGTAGGCCAGGTAACCTTTTTTAATTCTACTTTAGTTTCACTAAGAAAGGTGGTAATACTAAAGCTCTTATTCTCAGTGTCTGTAGTTTCCGGAACGGCCATCTTGTCACATCCTTGCTATTACTACCCGGTTACGCACAAGCCAATATTATTTGGTCTCTTTGTGCAGAGTGTGTTTTTTGCAGAACTTGCAATATTTATTGAGCTCGATACGATCAGGATCGTTCTTTTTGTTTTTGTTGGTTTGGTAATTTCTCTGTTTGCACTCAGTGCAAGCCAAAGTAATCAGGTTACGCATTTAGTTACACCTCGCTTACGTACATAATAATAAAACCAATCACAAATTGTCGCTAATATAGAGTAACACAGTTAACACTTTATGTCAACTATAAATATCCGTCTGACGCAAATTTTTTCTGCACAAACAGTGCTTAGTTACTCTAAAGCGTTTCTTTGACAATCAGTCTTAAAAATCAAGACCGGCCATAAGCTGACCGGTCTTGTATTTTGCATTACTATGCCGGAAAAATTATTTCTCTTCTACTTCGGAAACAACGCCAGCGCCAACGGTACGGCCGCC
>ERZ791619.319-NODE-319-length-30218-cov-4.27872_pt1 | contig 30218 bp, 44 predicted proteins | sample MGYA00510271_ERZ791619 | MGnify/ENA primary metagenome ERZ791619 (study PRJEB30046, sample SAMN00715209) | human gut metagenome | study: EMG produced TPA metagenomics assembly of the A metagenome-wide association study of gut microbiota in type 2...
CACCTCGTATGGCAGTCTCTCGCTGACACCAATTGGGTCATCATGCCAGCCGGACGGCACGTAGTCATCCACCTGCAAGGTGGCTGGCGTAGGAGGCGTCACATTCTCTGTCGTATGTTTGAATATCCACTCATAATCCCTACCGTCACGCCCATCCTGGCCGTTCTCCACCAGCAGCTCATACTCAGCCGTATTCAAGTCCCCGGTAATGGTATAACCGTAGGATTTGCCACCGTTCTGCGTCTGCAGGATGCGTCTTCCCTCATTGGTCGTCTGAGTCCACATCGGAGGATTGTCGGTACCATCAGGAGCGACACATAAAAACACACGTCCGGCCATCTTGGTAATACCCATGTAAGGTATATGCTTGCCGGTCTGCCAGTCACCGCAATTGGTAATGCTTGTACCGTCTGCACCCTTGCTGCCAGTCACACAGATGGCGTTCGTTGTGGTGGAAGTATCGTCAGTAAAGACTATCCTTGTCCGGGTCCAGATATACCAGCCGTTTTTCCACGCCGGAGAGGTAGTCTGCCACTCGCCTCCGGTTGTGGTGGCCGATGAAGAGGATAGGTAGTATTCTTCGGTAATGGACTTGATGCCCTTGCCGTCGGCTCCCTGCCCACCACTGATACAAGCCGCTTGGGTGTACTTGACTTCGTCATCAGAATAGACAATCTTCGTCCGGGACCAGATATACTTGCCGGCTTCCCATTCAGGGGAGGTAGTCTGCCAACCGTCCACCGGGGCAATGACATTAGACACCGATATCGCGTATTCCACATCGGTAGACTTGATACCCTTGCCGCTTTCTCCCTTTGCCGCATATTTCAGCCAGTCGGCATTGCCGTCTGCCGGTTCTGTAGACGTGCCTTTCTCATTGACACATATCCATGAACTGCCGTTATGCGTCACCTCATCGTAATAGGCATACTTCTCACCCTTTTTCCACGTCCCCTTGAATAGCGGCACCCGGAAAGCCTCGCCGGTGATGTCATCCACCTGGAATATCTTGCCGGACATGATGACGTGGCGAAAAACTGCCGAGTAGTTGTCAGCCGGAATGCCATGTACGGTACGGCCTTTCTTCTTGCCAATCCACGACATCTCTTGTGCAGGCTCGACATCCCATGTATTAGCGTGGTCGAAGAAAGTAATACAGTTGTTGCCGTTAACCGTATCAATCAGGATGTACGTCTGCCTATCCTCATCTGTAAAGTTACCCGTCTGGGCAAGTACCATAGATTCCCCAGGCTTCCAGTCAGTACCTGGCTTCGGCGTCATGACGAATGTCTTGGCAGTGTAATCGGCGGAAGTCACCCGGAACTTCATCTCCTCGAACCCCTGCAACTTGCCTTCAGGTGACTTGGTGACGAAGTAGGTGGTCAGAATGTCATCGACAAACTGGCTCAGTCCATCGGCATCCGTCAAATCGGGTGTAATCGTATAGCTACCGTCACCGTTGTCGCTCCATTCCTTGACCGTACATCCACCTCCGGGAGAGGCGCACATCCTGCCTTTGAAATAGGTCACACGGTTATAGGCAATCTCCGGAACAAACACACGTTTGCGGAATATGCCCTCTTCCATTTCAAGGATGCCATTCTTGTCGATGCACCCTCCGGAAATACCAGTGATGAACTCGCCGAACTTGACCCAATCTCCGAAGGTTATGGGGAAGGGAGTGCCGTCAGCCTGGTCTTTTCGAAGGAACATAGCCAAGGAACGCAAAGCCGAAAACACGTTATTATCCGTGGCCGGTGTAGAGTCATTCCTTCTTATCACATACACGCCACTACTACCGCTGCCCGTATAGGTCTGTCCCTTCAGAGTAAGGCTCTCAACCTTCTCCTCCAGCTCCCCAATACGGGAATAGGCAGCGGTTTCCCCGACAGTATATATAGGGGAATCATAAGGCAGGTCAAGATTGAATTCAAATCCGATAATCCTTGACTGCCTTCCGTTCTCGAAATAGGCCTTGTTGATAAGGTTGACCTTTTGACCGATGCTGTAGAGGTTGTGAATGCCGTCCTCACTGTATGCGACATCCGACATCATCTTACAGTTATATGTAGAAGGGTCTATCTTAGACTTGGCAACGTACTTATCGGCTTTGTCCTTTAATTCCAACTGTGCTTCTGCTACCAGCCCCATTTCAGTTATCTTCATGGAATTCCAGCCTGATAAGATGTAAGTATCACCATTTTCGGGGATAAGCGCTCCATCTGGAAGCGGTCTGCCGTAGTCCTCATTCCTGACTATCTCCCAAAGCTGTGCCTCAGGGTTCCAGCCACCATTCCCCAGTTTCTCCGGCTTTCCCTCAGGGTCGAATGTCACAGCGAATTCCATACCATTCAACTTGCCGGATTGGAAAGTGATTTTCAATTCCTTGCCGGGAAGGATATAGTCCTTTGAGAAGGTAATGCCAGTATCCTTGAAGCGGTAGGCATTCCACTTCTTTTCAGTGGTAGTCCCGTCGGCATTTTCTATTTTGTCAGTGTATTCCTTGATGGTAATGTCCGACATCGTGCCGACCCTTCGGGGATAGACATCATCGAAGATAACCACTTGTTCAATGGCTTCCTCGGTGGTCATATCGGGATAAGCGTCTATATACGGAGTTCCTTCGGGCAACATTAAGCGTTTTTGCACCACGCCGTTCAGCACTACAGTCTCATCAACGGGGCGGTAGTCAGATGGGATATTCTTTGTTGAGCCGAAAGCATAGATACGGGTGGCGTAGGTGGACCGGGATTCTGATCGTGGCATTTCCTGCACGTTTTTCCCAATCTCGAAATCCACCGCATCGCCAGACTCACAACGTCCGAAATGGATGATGTTTTCAGTCACCCAGCATTCGCAATCCCATTTCTTTGCCATAGAGAAGCAGGCGTCAAGGATGTTGATGTTGTCATAAGTCATCAGTAGCGCCTTATTCTCTACAGTGCTGTCAATGGAGAAAACAAAATCTTGTCCTTTGTATTTGTAACCAAGAGCTTTTAAATTTCTAAGGACTATACCGGCTTGAACATCAAGTGAAGCGGTGAGATTCCAGGACGCTTCCTGCCCGGCCACTTCGGGGGTATATTTAAAGATTTTGTTTTTCCATTTCCAGTAGTGGGCGTCAAGCTGCAACTCATAGTCGTAGCCTGCGTTATCGGTGTTGAATACCGGCTTCTGCAAGTCGCACACCTCGAACAGCCCGAAGTCGCACTCCACGTATGAACCAAGTTTGAAGAATATAGGACTCTCCAAGGAGAACTTTAACGTGATGTAGTCCTCCTTCATAAGAGTAAACTTACGCTTGCAGCCTTCATTGGGAAGGGTAGTAAGCAGGATAGCACCGGATATGTCTTTGATGTCGATTTGTTCCACGTCTTCAAAGTTCGGAGATAAAAAAAAGAGTGCCCAATTTTGAGCACTCACATTCACGACAATAGAACCAATGTCGTGAATTAGGTTCTGTTTGCCGGATTCGGTTCGTTGAACTTGGCTGAAATTTTTCCGAAAGTTCGGTCTAAACCCTGTGCGTAAGTGATACTTTTACCGAGATAAATCAGATGATAAATCTCGCTACTATTAGCCGGGACTTGAATATCAATCTTGCCTTTATAAAGCTCATCGAAGAAAGCTTTTTTCTTTGATTGATAATCGGACTGGGAATTTCCTTCAATTGTAAAAGAAAGTGTTATTTCCCTCTCATCGACTTTAGGATTATTGATTATCACACGTTTTCCATGTTCTAACCGGGACTTATTCTCTATAAATTCTTTCATGGGTGATGATGCACCAAGTACATCAAGAAACCCATCTCCCATTCTCACACCCCATGTTGTATAAGCGTTTTCGCCATTAATTAATAATTCATTCATAGACTATAATTTTGCTGTATTCTTTTTAACTTCTGCTATATCTCTTTGCATCTGTTGAATAGGTTTGACGATTGCCCCTGTATTTTCTGAAATCTGTACCAATTCAAGATAGGATTGCGCTATCAAGTCTCTCGTGTCATCGGCGATATTACGGACCTCGGTGTTCACACGGAATATATCATCGGCTTTTGCTGTCAGCAGATTGAGCGATTGAGATTGGGCGACATTCTGGTTCTTTATCTCTTCCCCGGTGACTTGCAGCGCGGTAAAACGTCCGTTCAATTCCTCTCCGGTGTCTTGGGACATGGCTTGGAATCCCTTGCTGCTCGCGGACTGTTGGGTGGCAGATGATGTCTTGTCCCAACCCATAGCCGCCATCAGGGCATCCCTTTCTTCAAGCGCATCTGCAACGATATCGTCCCAATCATTTTTCAAGCCAGCCTGCTCATTTTTGTCCAGTCCGCCTTTCATCGCTTCACCGAAATTCTTATACCAATCCTCCAGTCTCTTGGCGTATGTGTCTGAAATCATGGATTCAATGACGGCTTCCTGCATCATTCCCTCAAAAGACTTGGCGAAATCTTCGGCATCGGACTCCATGTCGAGGAGCATGCTCTTGAAATCACTGCGTACCGTATCGAATGAAACGGAAGTCATTTTCTCGTAATATGCCTTTTCCAGCTCCTCCAGCTCTTGCCAATATTGGATATATTCGTCCATGTATTGTGCGGCATTTTCGTGTCCGTCATCGGCATAAGACTTGATTTTGGAATACAAATCGGTGGCTTCGTTCGCCACATTGTACATTTCCTCACTGGTCAGGCTCCAGAAGTCGCCTGCGCTGTCAATGGTACGTCCGACTATCTCGCTGATTCGCTGCCAATCAGAAGCGGACATCGCATCGTCTATCTTCTTGTTGCTGGAGTGGGTGCCTCCCATGCCCAGGAATCCATTGCTGTATGCGGCACCGGAACGTTGCATCATCTCCTGTGTATTGAGCATGGATTGCCTGATGTTTTCCTTCTGTTGCTCGTACAGCTCCGGAGCGTCTGCCACTGCGGCATCCTCCATTTTGTCGGCAAGATTATCGACGGCCATCTTTAAGTCCTGGTTGGAGACAGTAAGCCTTTCGACATCTTCATGAAGTGTCTCGTCGCTGTCACCTCCAAAGTCAAGGCCTGTCCAACCGAAAATGGTGTCCCATGAGCTATAAGCCGCATTGAATATTGAATTGAAAACGTTACCTACAAATCCATCAAGCCCCTGCTTGCCAATGGCGTCAAGCAAGGAAAGTGCAGAACCTACGATTCCACCAATCTTACTCCCCGCTTCCGAGAATGTGTCGATAAGGCCGGATGCCAGACTGCCGACTTGCGACAGCGACATTTCAGACGAGCTTCCAAGCTGGGTGATGGTGTCGGCCAGCGTCGTTAAATTCTGCTTGGTCTTGTCCGCGCTCTTGGTCACGTTCACTTCTTTGTTCCGGACATTCTGTTCTGCATTGTTTTTCTTTTTGAGGGCAGCTTCCTTTTCGGCTTCCGTGCCACCTTCAAGCGCCTTGTTGTATTCCTCCTGCGCCTTGTTCAGTTCTTCTTGTGCAATGCGGAGCGCTTCCAGCTGTTCCGGCAGGTCGCCGAGCAGGCCGCCTTTGTCGATGATGACGCTCTGGATGTTGTTCAGGGCTTCGTCAACCACTTTTTTCTGGTCTACAGCCATGTTCTTGTACTCGTCCGAGTTTTTGAACGCTTTCAGCTGCTGTCCCACCTGTTCAAGCGATTTCTTGGACACCTTGCTCAAGTCCCCGAACACCATCTCCCAGTTGATTTCTTCCTTCAGCTTGTCCATGTTGAGGGAAGAGACGGCTTCCTCCATCTCCTTCTGGAGCATCATCCTGTCACCCTCGGTGGCGGCTTTGGCTATCTTTTCGCTATATTCTTTGGCGATGGCTTCTTTCTTCTGCTGGAATGTGCCGTATTCCTTCAGATAGCGGTTCATGGCTTCCGTTTCCGCATCCATGTTGCCCGTTTCCGCCACATCTCGCTGATACTTCTTGAAGGCATTCTCCTCGGCTTCGTCAAGCAAGGGGGACTGTTGTCCGTATGTACCGTCCTTCCTTGCCTTTTCACGGGCTGCTTCTATTGCATCAAGCTCTTTCCGGTAGTCCAGGTCAATCTGCGCCAGCTTCTTTTCCGTACCCTCTTCCATGAGGTTGATTTCATCCTGCAGGTTCTTCCGTCGGAGGGAGAGAAGCTGTTCGGCAAGCTGTTCCTGCTGTTTGAGCCGGTTATTGTGCAAACCCTTATCTTGCTTTACACCTGTCAATGTCTCCAAGGACTTTTCTGCTTGTTGTAAATCTTTTGTTTTAGCTTCAATTACAGATTCAACTGTTTTGCCTTCCTCAGTTTGTATTTTTCCACTACGAAGGTCGGCTATCTCTTGTTTAAGAGTCTTTATTCTATTGGTAGCGTCCTTGATTTCTTTTGATATATTGGATTGAGGTAAATCATTTTTTGAGGACAAAGAGGACTGCTCTATTTCTTTTTCGACAACTTCAATTTGAGCTTGTGTATCTTTCAATTTGTCATTAGCTTTATCCAAAGCTTTCTCTGCATTGGATATTCGGTTTAATGAATGCCGTTGTGCCTCAATACCAGCATCACCACCATATACGACTCCGATAGGATTTTGTCTTTTTACTTGTTCATAGTTCGTCTGTTGGGTTTGAACGTCTTTTTCTTGTAAACGCTTTTTACGATAGAGTTCTTCCAATTCCTCCTGTGCGGCTTTCAGTTTAATCTGCTTTTCCAACTGGGTCAGATAGGCTTTGATAGCTTCGGTATTATTGTTTATTAACTTGCCTTCCTCGTTAAGGTTGGCATTGTAATTTGGAATAATTGACTGTAATTCAGATAAGGCTTTCTTCTTTTGGTCAATAGAGGAAGTTTCGCTTCTCAAGACACTATTCAGTCTATCAATAGTAGCAGCTTGCTTACTAAATTCCTCATCTGCTTTCTTGTTTACGTTAGAAAGTGCTTCTTGTGCCGCCGTAGCTTCTTGTGTCCGCTTGCTAAACATATATATGGCAGTTGTGACACCTGCTATAACAGATAATAAAGCACCGAACAAGTTCGCTTTAGAGGTAATGTTGAATGCTTTCATTGCAGCTGTCGCAACATTCACCCCTTTCGCTAAGCTAATAAAATTTTTAGTCAGGACTAAAAGGCTACTTGCTTTTTGCCATGCAGCAACAGCTATCAAAGCCGCTTTATACGCTCCATAGGCCGCAATCAAACTGCCTATTACAGAAATGACATCATCAAGACTTTCTACCAAATTTTCAGTCGTACCAATGCCAAATTCAAAGACTTCCTTGTACTTGTTGCCAAAGTCATTCAGCTTTTGGAATAAAGTATCTTGGATATTGGATAACCTTTGCGGCCACGTTCCGGCAGAGTTTTCCATGAGGTTGTTAAATTTACCACCCTCACTTGTCATATTCTTGAATGCCTGTTCAACTTCCGCAAAACCGACTTTCCCTTCTGTTACCAATGCCCCTACTTGGTCTTTTGCCACGCCAAGCACTTTTGCCAATTCTTCATAGATAGGAATACCGCGACCTGCGAACTGCCGAATATCTACCGTCATAGCTCTACCTTGCGTTCTCAGTGTTCCATACAAGTAGATAAGCTGCCCGATAGGAATCTGCAATCCTGAAGCTACATCGCCAAGCATAGACAGTTCATCCACAACCTTGTCGGCTGATGAGCCATACGCCAATAACTGTTTTGCTCCGGTTGCTACGTCATCCAAGTCGAACGGAGTTTTGGCGGCAAATTGTATAATTTCCCCGACAAGTTGGTCTGCCTGTGATTTACTTTGCAGAATCGTGGAAAGGGCAACCTGTAATTGCTGCATTTTTCCTGTTGCATCAATCACATCAGAACCAAATTTCTTTATCGCCATTAGTCCACCTATTTCGGCTGCTGTACGTTTTAAAGAATCAGTCAGAGATTTTACTACAACGTCAGCATTGGTTGCTCCATCGGTAAATTTCTTATACTCTCTCGTGAGTTTGCGTACCTCTAAACGGTTTCTTGCCTGCTGGTCTTGTAATTCGCCTAAAGCATATCGTTGTTCGTTCAATGCGACTTTAGCTTTGTTGAGCTGGTTCAGTGTTGATACAGACTGCGGAGAATATTTACCCATTTTGGAATATTGTTCGGATAACAGCCTGATATCTTCCTGTGTTTCACGAATGATTTTATGCTGCTTGATTATTTCTTCCGATAATTCATCAGAAGCTTTAGCCGTATTGTTAATCTTGCGTTTCAAATCATTCTCCATCACGGCTCCAGCTTTAGCAGCATTAGTTACCAACTCATCCAATCTTTGATTGGACGCAGCAAGTTGAACATTCAGAGCCTTGAAGGCAGCAGGGGACTGCGTACCGTCCATGTTCATCAATTCCTGTTTCAGTTTCGCGATTTCATTACGAAGCCTTACAACTTCTTCCCAGTCACTATTTACCTTAAAATATAATTTCGCCATATCTATTTCTTTTTCCTACGATTAGCCAATTCCTTACCACTGATTCTATTCACCTTTTGACCACTGACACTATGAAGTTTATCCCGTTGCATCATCAACAGATTCCTATAAGGGATAATCTCAAACACTTCTGTATAACCCAGATGAAGCGTATCAATCAAATGGGCTATCTGCCCGAAGAACGTTGTGTTTCCTACTGTTTCGGTCTTGCTGCCAGCATCGACACGTTCCTCATCGAGCTGACACACTGAAAAGCCGATATATCCATCATAGAGAAACAGACTTCCAAGGCATCTTTGACTTCTTCAAAAGTGCCGTTCTCCAATTCTTTGACCAAACTATCATTCCCGCAGATGAAGCATGAAATACCTTTCAGCATATCTTCAGTAGCTTCAGGAAGCTCTTTAATAGCCTCCATGATATTATCTCCTCTCAGGGCGATATCGGAAAAATGATGAATGGCACGACAGATAATTTTAATTGTAGGAGGTTTAATGGTATAAACCATCCCTCCTATCTCCACATTCTTGAAATCCAGCCCTAACAAAGCATCAGAAACCGTTTTTGCTGCTTGATTCATATTCTTAAACTAAAAGGGGGAATGGTATATATCCATCCCCCGGTTATCACTCTTGTGCTTTTACCAATGTTATCTCTTTTTTAAGAGTGGTATCAACTTCAGAAGGAGTGGTTTTAATATCTCCTGACTGAGTGACGTACCCCACTTTCGACACTTCATAGTGAACGGTAGCCCCAGCATTCACCTGCTTTGACTTGACCGTTGCACCGTCCAGCTTTACGGTCGCATCGGAAGGAGTAGGTACAATGGTTACTGTAGTTCATGCCTGCAAAGCTTTAATCTGCCCCTCTTCGTAGTTATACTCAGAAGAAACGCCTTCAATTCCCGGTTCCTGCACCAAGCCTTTTACAGCGATTGCAATTGCCTTATCCGTATTGGCTTCACGGGAAACAATACGGCATTTGGGGAAGATGAACCAGACATCATCATCGGTCAGACAGAACAATGTTTTGTTAATGACCACTTTATCCAAAGCACGCTTCCAACCTACATCTTTAGATGTTGCCTGAATAACATCGCCACCCATGAACGCTTTCTTTGTCTTCCAGTCATATTGTCCGATAGAGAAAGTGGGTGATACTTCTCCCGGCACATCATCGTAACGGTAATTCTTTCCCGTTAATTGGTTCTTGTACCCAGTGACGGAGGCTTCCGTTTCCTCAATCTGCCACGTTTCCCCGTGTACATTCAAAACCTCATCCTTTGCTTTGATAGCGGCTTGAATCAAAGTCTTTGCGATTTCGGGGGTAATGTCTGCCGTTACCTTATCAATGTCGGCAAACAAGATTCTTTTTATTCCTACTGCTGAAATCATAATCTTATAGTTTTACATTTATTACTTCAAATAAAATTCTCACATTCACGTAATGGCATTTCAAAGCTGTATCCGCTTCCGTGCCAATTGATTCAATAGAGTAACGATAGGTTGTACCGTCATAGGTGCTTACTACATCATCAAGCAGCTTGCCAGCCTTTCTTTCAAGTTCGTTAAGCCGGATTGTGTTCGCTTCATCCTCGCTTAAATTGGGTACACATAGATTCACTTCTGCGAAAGACTTCTTCCAATACTTTCCCGGCTGTTGTTTCTTCGTGTGGATAACGATTCTTTCAGAGGTCAATTCACCCGTCAGTGTTTCTCCTGCTGGCACTATACCTATCCCGAAAGCCTTGCAATCCCGGTAGAGAATGTTTCCTATGTCGGTAGTTACTATCATACTATCAAATATTGGACGTTTTCGTCATATTCGAGAAATACGTGACAAACCAAATCTCCAAGTTGAACCGTTCCGGCAAATCTTTTTCCAGCCAAATCTGCATCTGATACGTGTTGCCCCGTTCCGTACATATAAATATCCACAAAGCACAATTCTTTCTGATATTCATCTACGATAGCCCACAAGCAAACAGTACCTCGTTGTACTTGAACAGACAATATCCTCGACCCGATAGGCAGACATAGTTTTGAATGGTCTGCGACAATCAATTCATACTTGAATATTCTTTTCATTTCTCAAACTCTTCTTTTAATCGTTTCTCCGCATACAAAGCGGCACTACTCAAAACATCAAACCCTTTGGATTCCACGAATGAAGCATATTCTGCTTCGTTTTTCAGCGTCAAACCATCTTTATCAACATCGTAATCATTGGACGTTCTCAAAGTCAATGTATGGTCTTGATAATTGCCATGTTCCTCTGCGTGCTTCACGGCTTCATCACCCACATCAATCATCTTTTTCTCGACTTCCCATTCTCCGTCTTGAAAGAACTGCTCGACATCCGAGAAATCAAAATCTACATCCATAGTTCCGAATAATTAAAATAGTTAGTATTCTTCACCGTATAGACCTTGCCTTGCCCTCTTACGCTCTCCCCGTCCATGCAGCGCACCTCCTGCCCTGCCTTAACAGTGATTCTCTTTTCACATACAACATGGTAGTTCGGACGATATACAGAGCCGTTATCAGATGAAAACTCTTTGGTAGTGTTATCATCACAACGGCACTTGCATACCTCCTGCCAGTATTCACCACCTGTTCCAGGAATAGGTCTGCCAAACTCATCCTTATCCATCGGGGTGATAACTTTTACCTGCAATATGTGTGGAGCGAATATCATAAAAAAGTCACTTTAGGTTTGTTACTCAGTTCGTCTTTCAAGCCGTACTGCTTACACAGCCATGAGTACAATTTCATTAGGCTATCAACATAATTAGACCAAGACACAGAAAATCCGCTTTCGCTGACCGAAGATGGATTTTGTATCATCCACGGAATTTGCTTGGCACAAGCGACCTCTAATCTTGCCCTATTTTCCTCGGCAAAAGGTTCTTCGCCATCCAATCCCGTTCTTGAAAGTATATTTTCAACTACAAGATTAGACGGGGGATTCTTATCAAATACGCTTAATACAAACTCCTTGTTACTCATGACTGTTATCAATCAATATGGTGTAATCAGTTTACTATATGCGGTATAGCTATAATGCGTGCAATACTTTGATTTATAGATGTATCTGAACGGGCATTTGGGAACATTAATTCGTATCCCTTGAATAGCCGCTTCCTCTTTCATCGAACACATCATAGCCGGGTTATTTGCAACCAAGAATATAGTCTGTGGCATGGTTAGTACAACACAATCAGCCGGAGCCGTTTCCAAAGTGATAGACTGAATATCCGGCAAACCGGCATTAACCGATGGATTCACATATTCACACTTGGGAGATTCCACACTTGATGCCTGCACGCTCAACGAGACCAAAGACATCATCAAAAAACCACACATGGCAAAAATAAAATTCTTCATTTCTTTTCTGATTTATAAAATTAGACAATGGAAGGGTAGAAGCAATACCCTATCCTTTTACTCGATACCTAATGCTTCTTTCAGTTTGGCTGTTGATTCTTCATCCAGTTCTGAAACCTTAGACAAAAGAGTTTCCTCTTTCATATTGCCGGAAGCCTGCGCACCGATAGACTTCAAAGCGTCAACCAAAGCCTTCTTCTCAAACTCCTTTTCAAAGAGGGAAATTTTCACCTCTTTCTTTTCTTCAGGGGCTTTCACTTCGGGATTTTTTGCCTCAATCCGTTCAGCAAGTCTGCGGCTTTCCATATCCAGCACACGGGCTTCCTCACCGACTTCAATCACTTCACCGGGAGTGTAATACTTTCCGGTGAACTTGTCGCGGAAAACTGATATAACCTTTACTTTCATATCCTACCCCCTTATGCTGATTGGATGGATGCAATTTCGTTCAAATCGAAATTGGTTATCAAGTCCGGGTTGGAAATCTGCGGAATCCACTCTGCCGTATATTCCATGTAGCGACCGTTCTTATCACGGTAGTTGGAGATAAGCATCTGCCCCTCTGACGGGATATAAGTACGTCCTTGTACTGGGTCTGTCGCTTCATACGGGGTATGATGGCGCATATAACCAATGTTGTCAGAAGGTAACAGAGTAATACGGTTATCCGCGTAAATCTGCACATTCTTTCCCGTCTGGTCTTTCACGTAGTCCTCCTTGATTTCGATGCGAGGCAGACCGATGCCGGTGAACACTTCGGAAGCCAACGAAGAAGAAATCAAACCCGTACTCAACTTCATTTCGTTGCTGCCGAGAATCATCTTGTACTGCTCACCAAATTCAGAAGAGCCAAGCACATTCTTGTTGAAGGTTGCACGGGTCATTATCATCTTGGCATAAACGCCATAGTCCGGTGCCAAGGAATGAAGTTTCTCTCTCAAATAAGAGATAAACATATTCTTTCCGTCCACAACCACATCTCCACTTTTCGGCTTGATAAAATTGAACGGAAGGGTAATCTCCAGCAGTTTATTATTGGTCTGACCGGAAGTGATTGCAGCGTCTTTGTTGTAAACGGTGGCTTCACCAAGCATCAACAGCGCACCGACAATAATATCCATACGCTTGTGGGCGGCAAGGGTAATCTGACGGTAGTCGTCTGCCAGGAAGTTTACAATCTCTTCCATTGCAGCCTTTTGGTCGGCTGGCTTAGCGGCATTGAACTTGTCAATCAAATCCTGCAATTCAGAAAGACGGTCAATAGACATCTGATAAGCATCACCCAAATAGGCAATCTCACCATATCCGGAACCGATGTTCCGACGTTCACGGATGGGTTTCTCTCCAAAACGCGAATTGATGGATCCGGCCAAAACTCCAGTTACAGAACCGATATAGTCTTTGAACACACGAGTAGTCACTCTGCGGAAAGTAAGATACTGCTGCCAATAGATTGTGTCCGTGCGTGTCTGGTTCACACGTCTGATGATAGCGGAAACAATGTTCGCATCATCGAATAATGTTTGAATCGTTAAAAACATATCCTACCTCCTTACTCGTTAAATTCAAACCATCCCTTCATGTTGGCTTTATCGTTCTCGGAGAACGGCATAACCAATTTTGAGGGTTCAATTTCTGCGGCTGTACGAAGCAATGAAACCAATGTGATTCCGTCCTCAACCTTTGTACGGTTAAACAGAGCCGAATTAGCCACATGCTTTTGCTTTAAACCATCAACTGCAACCGCATTGAATAATACAGCATCTTTGGCAATATTCTCACCAAAAGCAGCCTTGATAGTCAATACATCGTAGTTGGCATTAGACTTATCAATTGCCGTTACTTCTGCACCTTTCTTGCCGTTTCCGACAAACATACCCACATAAGCCAAAGAGTTCTTAGCTACTTTGATAGACAAAGCCTCTCCACCAGTGGTATAGGCTTCCGCAACTCTCACATTGATTACCGCATAAGCGAACTTGTTTTTCAAGTCCGCACAAATCGGTGTAAATCCGGGAAGAAAACTTCCCACTACCAGGTTCTGCGTGTCGAGTTTGAACGGACCACGTCTACGAATGCCGGTCTGGACATCGTAGCGTTCCTCTTGCTCAACGGGTGGAACCAAGTCATACTTAAATCCTGCTGACATAATTAATTCTTGTTTTGTTCAACAATAGTTTTCGTACCCTCATCAATCATTTTAGCGATAGATTCAGATTCTTTCTCAATCTTCTCTTCCGCTGATTCGGGAGGGGTTACGCCTTTGAAGCCGTCATTTGCGAACTCCTGCTTCAAGTCCTTGAAGTATGCGTCCAAGTCCTCATCGTCCTTAATGGCGCATCGTTTGGCGTAGTTTTCGGGAATACCATACTCCTTTGCCTTTGCCATAATCTGCTCCTGCCGGGTAGCTTGTAACTTCTCTGTCTCGAATTGAGCGAGCTTATCAGAAAGAGGTTTAACGGCTGCACTCACTGCGTTAGCAATAATAGCCGCCATGTCGTCCGTCTTATCTTCCAGCTTCAGATTAGGGTTAGGATTGGGATTAGGATTCTCAATTGACTTACCGTCTTTAAGGTTATGTTTCTTTTCGTAGTTGGAAACTGCGGTCTTGGAAGCATCCCCGGCACGGAAATCACCATAGGAGTTAAGCACGTCCGAAAAACTGATACCCTCAACAATTGAGTTTACCTTTGTCTCGTCCGTTACACCCTCTGCTTTTTTAGTAGCGATTCGGGTTAAGATAGCAGTGTCCACCCCAGTAAACTTCTGTTGCAGCCCTGCCAAAATTTGTTCTAAGATTGTCATACCGTATGAATTAAAATTTGAGATTCAATTTGCGGAAATAAAAATACTACCAATACAGATGACTGATAAATATTTAGGCTTCCCATTCACGACAATCAATCCATTGTCGTAAATACGGTATATAAAGTAGTCAGTAAGTGAATGAAAGGGGAATAATTGGAGTGGTAGAAAACCACAATCAGGTGATTGTGGGAAATGAGTATAAAAAAAGCGTGAAACTGAGTGAATCACGCCTTTTTTATGCTAGCAATCTTTAAATCTTAGTCCAATTATCTCTATTCTCTATAAAATTAGAAAACCCTTTTTTATATGCAACAAAATTATTATTAATTGAGTTGAACCAACTTTCATCCTCGTTTTTTTTATACAATCTTCTTATGAAGTAATCTATTTTCGTATACTCTGAAGAACCTTCAAACCTTTCAACGAATCCTATATATGCAAGCCGAACTTTATTAAAGTCTACATTAGTTTGAATTATAGAATTAATATGTGGATCAGAAAACGAATACCCTATTGTTAGCAACTTATTGCAATCATTACAATCATTTGCAAAATTAGTAAATCCGATATTAAAAGGATTCATTAGACTTCTTTGAGTCTTAGTATACCCAACAATTATCGGGCTAAAAATTAAATTCTCACTCGGATTTCCGCCTTGAGCAGTTAAGGATTGCACCTCTCCAGTTATCGTAGATTTTACAACTCTATATTTATTCTCTACAAATTTAAAAGTCCAATAGATAGAGCCATGTAGGTAAAAGTAACTTAAATGAGAGTCTTTATTTCTTAAATAATCAGCTTTATAAACAATACTATAATCAGATAACAAATGTTCCCCCATATATATTTTACGCTTTGAAAGAATCTGAGGTATCATAGCGTCATAATTTGTGGTATATATTTTTACTGAATATTTCTTGTTCAATAAAGATTCAATAAATTCGTTCAATCTTTCATTTAGCAGTTTATACTCAGCAGCACAAGCTTTTTCATCATATTCCTTAATGAGTTGAATAACAATATCCACAAAATGTTTGTATATAGAATAAAAATGCCTCCTTTTCTCTAATTTATCAGATATCTCATTTAGTTTTTGCTGGATGGAGTCTATTAGGACATTAACAGCAGGAGTAAATGACGTATTATACGAATTCCTGTTTTCATTGGTTGACGCTATAACATAATTCATTATAGATTCCGATGCAGCAATCACTGTCTCGAAATTAACAGTGACTCCGTCCTCCTCTTCATAAAAAGATTTTAATGTATCAAATATAAATTTACCCCAAGTTGTATTACTATCATACATATATTCTTTATCTTCAATTATTCTATCAAGAATATCTTTGGAAAATGGAGCTCCCCATGCTACAGGAAAACCTGCACCTAGTAGTAATACTATTTTCTTTCTCTTTTTCATATTTGTATTTTGGATTAGAATCCCAACATTGCGGCCGGAGGTATATTCAGCACTCGACATAGCAACCTCGCAATTTTGAGGGTCGGTTCCGAACGTCCGGAGATATAGTCATTCACACGCGATGGACTTATTCCAATCTCACCAGCAAGTTGCTTTTGACTCATCCCTTTCTCTTCAAGGGATAACTCTATCAATTCCGCAACAGTCGGTTTTTCTATCGGATAATGTTCTTTTTCGTATGCTATCACAACATCGGACATAACTGTAAGCTCCACCGCATTCTTATCATTTGAAGGCGTATTGTCATCAACCAATGGCAGAAGTTCCTCCACTCTCACCAAAGCAAATTCATACTGTTCTTTCGTTACTTTATTCATACTTCTATCTCTTAAATGGTTGAACAATCTATCTTATCGTAATCTTTATGAGTACCAACCCAGCGAATGAAGACGTACCCAATTGTAAACTTAACAACGACAACCAACCGATAGTTGTTGCCTCTGATATTGAAAACGTAGTGTTGGTTGCCTACATAGTCAGCAGAAAGAAAATCCACTTTAATGTCTGATAGGTTCTTCCATTCAGCTTTTTCCACTATATCATACCAACGTTCTAAGGCTATGCGTGAATCTTCATAGCCTTTCGTCTCGTAGAACTCTTTCAATTTCTTATGTGATACAATCCTCATACCTCTTTTGTTTGATGCAAAAATATGAATTAATTTTGAATTATAAAATTTTTCCAGAGAATATATTCTATAATATAGAATTTAGCAATAAAAAAGCGGAACTAAATTAGCTCCGCTCAATAGTACGATAAGAACATGAAGTAATGAATTATCCTTTGGAGTTAGGAGACACTGCATTGTTATTCTTTGCCCCTTGTTCCTCCTTGATTTCTGCAAGCTCCTCTTCTACCCTATCAGCATTCCCGGCAAACATGATTCCCTCACGCGTTGACCAGATGCCACCACTGACAGCGGAAACCGCAGTAGTCACCTTATCATTCAAATCATCAATCATATATGGAACCAGTTCTGTCTCTATGTCAATGGTTTGCGATGCCTTGCTAAACTCGGTTGGATTGATAGAGCCTAAAGCGGAAACAATAAAATTTACTCTCCGCTGCAAGAACTCACCGATAGCCTCACCGTGATTTTCTACCGCCATATGTGCGCCCATGAACATAAAGCGGAAAGCGGTCCCTGATGCTTTGCCTACCCCCTTCAACGTCTCAAAGGATATTCTTGGAGTGTTTGACATATCATAAGCCATATTGGTGAGTGTTTCTGCTTCAAAACGTACCGTATCCGGAACTTGGTTCCATGTCAGATATTGAGCATCCGCACCTTCACCTGTAAGTTTGACCATTCTATCCTTAACCTTACCCATGAAACCCTCTACATCTCCAATTAGCTTCAGCAATGGGAAGAAATGATAATCGATGCAATCAGCATAATTGGATAACAGTTTTTCCAGCCGGACACGGAATGTCTTTATCTTCTTGCAATAAGGTTCTGGACGATAAGCATAGAGAACCGGTAGTTTTGGGAATCCATGAGCAAAAGGCGTTCTTTCTTCATACCCTTTAGACAAATCCCATTGATAAACCATTTTGTCCGTGATAGTCATAAAGCAGATGACCTCCGAATCATCCATGAGCTTCTTCTTGTACTCACGTGAGAAAGCAATCATTTTACCTTCGTCGTTAAAGAACGGGTATAGCTTATCACCTCTGAATGGAGACCATAACACGCTTTTCAGTTTCTTGGTGGGTTTTACCTTCCCCCCGAAGGTAGTCTTTATTTTCTTCCAAAACTTTGCCCAAAACGAATCATCATCGGTAACATACCAATATTCTGCCGCTTCCTGTTCGGAGAGCCAGGCACGGACAATCTTCTTGTTCTGATATTTGATTTTATTAGACTTGAATACAGCTTTGACCGCATCCAGCAGCTTCTTTTCATCATCATCAGTCGGAGTGCAATCCATAGACGGTTCTGTGCCGACCGTGAAAGCTGTTTGAATATTCACTATATCTTGTTCCAATGGAATGGAGATACGGTTCACCGGTTCAGTCTTATACTTTGCTTCGATTTCATAAGTCTTACCCGTTTTTTCATCGAAGTGCTTCTCTGCTTCTTTTTCAAGAACCTTTCTGTCCGGATATTTCTTTTCGTCAACCATGATTTCATGGCGTTCCGGATTCCAATCATCCCAAAGTTTGCAACGGTCGGGAAGTTCAGTTTTCCTACCTTTCTTCAGATAGTTTATCTTCTGCCCGATGTCAGGGAGTGCTAATATTTCTTCTAAATTCAATGGCATAGTTTATATTTTTAATGCGTGAATATTCCTGTTAAATCTTTCGGCTTCTGAATCTTACCAAGAAGCTCACCCAATACATAGTAACGTACAGCATCTATTCCGTGATTATCATGGTCTTCCGGTTCGTTGATATAGTTCCCGTCCTTATCCTTTGCCCAAACATACTTTCTGAACTCGCTTTGTAAGTTGTACGAGCGTTTGGTTATATAAATCTCCATATCTTTCATTTTGTCAATTCCGGCATTGATAGAGCCTGCACCTTTCTCTACGGCATATATCTTGATTCCTCCGTTGTGTATCTCTTGAATCAAACGTGGGTCTGCGCTGTCGGCAATGACTTTCAATCCCCACGGGCGAAGAGTCTTGATGATGTCAGAAGAAAGCAATCCAGTACGGTAATCCACTTCATCCAAGTAAAGGGCGTTATCAACGATACCACAACGAATGGAAGCAGACGGGTCATGCGTATAACCGAAGTCTTGCCCGAAAGCAATTTTCTTTGCCCAAGCCGGGAACTCGTCAACAATGCCCCATTTCTTGAATACGGCACCTTCTGCAACGTCAGCCCACCGGCCGATAACCACATGAGCATACTTTTCAGGATTACTCACCTTCATGTCATCTACCTCTTTCAGGAACTCCGGTGAAAGATTCTCCAAATTATCAAAGTAAGTCGTATGAATGTGGAGCACATTCGGATGAGTGGAAATCTGAACCTGCACACCATCAATCTCTACCAGCTTGTGAGTTTTCTCAATGTATTTTTTGTAGATGAAGTGATTGGAATCGCACGGGTTCATAATGATGATAATCCGGTTCTGAATACCCTTCTTGCGAATGGAGAGCATTATCTTGTCGAACTCATCTTCGTTTGTCCACTCTTCCGCTTCATCGCAGACGAAAGTCGTAATGCCTTGAATGGATTTCAGTTTTGCTGTCTGGTTCCCGGAAGAAGTCTTGATACCCCGGAACATGATACGGCTCTTAGTCATCTTATTGACTATGTCCGTCTTTGTGGTCTTGAAATATTTCGTGGTACCGTCCAAATCTATCTTCTCCATCATTTCGGGGATGATAGACATACCGGCAGAAACCATCGTGTAACGAGTGTAAAGAATCTGATGAACTATCTTCTCTACGGGAGTCATTTCAAAAGTCAACCGCTCAATAAAGGTAGAAGCATTGAAAGACTTTCCGCTGCCACGCCCACCGGTGATAAGAATTATAAATTTTTCATTATCCTCGTATAATGGATGGTAAATTTCTTGAGGTACTATCATTTCAGCTTGTCTTTAATCCAGGAATCAATGTTGATGCCGTGCTTAGGGTTTTCTGGTATATCTTCATCAAGTTCTTGAACCTCACCAAACCCTTCTTTCCTTCCGAGAGTAGAAAGGAGATAACGCAGCATATTTCCATCCGGTCTGTCACGCCATCCTACAAAATTTCCATTCTCATCTTTTTCGGGAATACCTAAAGCAAGAACACGAGCGGAAACTAAACATTCATCAACTAATGAGCCACGTTCATCTGATATGGCATCTTTGAAATCAGAATCCTCTTTAGCCCATTCATACACAGTCTTCCGAGCCACTTTAAAAGTAGCTGCTAGCTTTGTTAGATTACCCCCAGAGTTGCGGAGTACCTTCCTGAATGTTTCTATGTCCGGTTTCTTTGCCATATAATCTCACGCATACGCGCGTATTCGTTACTTTCGTCACTTAATTAATTTCAACACATCCTCACCTTTTACGAACTTATCTTCAATACTGCATTCAAGAAGGTCACAGAAATCCGACTTTGCTTCAAAAGAGGAAAATGACAACATAATATAGGCTTCTTCGTTCTGCTGCCTCTCAATTGCATTCTCCCTCACCTGTTGTTTGACTGCTTTCATGTGTTCTTTCTTCTCTTCGTATGTCTTTTCATCCGCAATCGGAGTTTTAATCTCATCAAGTGAGGGTATAGGAGATAGCAATTCATCTAACGAATCATCTAAAGACGGAATTTCCATGTTTATAGCAAGAATATCGTTAAGCTCACCAATATCCAATCCTACATCAGAATAATCAATGTCTGAAATGTAATTGGCTATAAGGTCAATATCCGGCTTAGTGTTACCTATTGCCATATAAGTAAGCTGCTCCTTTTCCGTCTTCTCATCCAAATTGACAATTTCAACCTTTACATCATAGTCTGTATTGAGAGTTCCATCATATTTGTAGTACAAGTCCATCGCTTTTATTCTACGATGACCATCTATAAGATTTCCAGACTTCTCATTCCATACAATACCACCGAGAAAGCCAACTTTCTGCAAATTTTTCTTTTGCAGTTTCACTTTCTCATCCGAATGCCTTTTAGGATTAATCGGATTGAGATTTATTTGGGAGCGTTTTATGACCCTTGTCTCACTTTGCTTTAGTTCTTTCATAATCGTATTCAAATAGTTTTCGTTCCACCAATGGGAATACATCAACAACCTTCTTTAAATCGTCAGGAAATTTATTGCGAAGAAACAGAAGGTAATTAGTGTCTGTTATATCCGTCCCGGATGATTGGGATTTCCCATACTTTTCCGGTTTGATTAAACCTACCTTATCAATATATGCTAATACATCAGCATTCTTATATTCAGATAGTGGATAACATTTCTTTTGCGCTTCATTGACACCGTTCATCTCGTATGTGCGCAACATTAGCCGTCTGTTCATGGAATCTGATTGCTTGAAACCGAAAAACGCCCAATCTATACCATATTTTTCCCTGACAATATCAGTAAGTTGAGCCATATTATAAAGTTTCTGTTTCTCGTTTTTCTCGCATCCCATATATCCAATACGCCTATATGAGCAAAGAGCAAAGTGCGGTATCTGAACATACTTCACATTAGAGTACTTCTTACAAGCATAATTTATGTACCGATTTATGTGCGACAAATCTTTGATGACATACATATAGACACAGACCACCTCTTTAAAGTAAGGAGATATAAGGTCTAAAAGGGCTATACTGTCTTTACCCGATGCCGAGTGAAACAATATAACCCTGTCAGTCCTTTCGGCGATTGATTTGATTATTTCTATCGCCTTTTTCATACTAACCTAAAATACGGCTTCTACGCTTTCTTGCAGAATCCTGTTTCCTTGCACGACCAGCCAGATAATCAGCTTTAGTGCGGTAGTACTCTTTTTTGCCAGTCTTTTGATCTATACTGGACGCATAATTTTCACCCATAACTCTGTGATTAAGAGTTAAACAATCTATTTATCTGAATTATATGCCTCTTCGGCTTACAATCTCTTTAATATGAAGCCAGTAAAACAACGGCTTCTCATCATCCTCTAAATGTTCAAACTGTTGCCACTCTTTGTCGTAATCATGAAAATTAAAGGCTTCTGCAAGCTCTTCAATATCTTCTTGACACATTGTGCTTAACCCTATTTCATCAATCTTCACATCAAGAATCCATGAATAGTCATAATTATGGAAGCGTACGTACGAAACAGATTTAAATGGCTCTACGCATTCATCTACTCTACCTGCTTTTCGCAATTCTTCATTCTTCTTGAGTTGCTCTTTATCGGTGAACATATCTACGTAATGAGATTTAAACTCTCTTATTTCGAGTGTTTTCTTGCCGGATACGATATCCATAGCATATTCTTTTCTCATTAATAGGTTATACGCCTCTACCTCTTTTCCTTCTACTTTAATTTTCATATTCTATCATTATAAATTTATACTATAAAAAGATAGTACCCCAAAGGTACTACCACAACCAAAGATAACGAAATATCTTCAATCGTTATACACGACAATCGGCTTATTGTCGTGAACTAAGCCATTTGTCCCGTCTTTCTCTACACGCCTCTAAGGTAGGCGCACAACAAGCAAAGAGTTCACCACTTTCAGTACGGTAGTCGTACTGGTACATTCTCACTCTCTTTCTGCCTAACTTCGTTGTGTAGGTAGTGTAATTCTCTTTACCGGGCTGGCATACGCTGCAACCGTTTACATTTATTAAGTTCATAATTCTAGTAATTGTTTCGTTTTATCCACGTCTACAAAACTCGTCCACCCTGCTTTATGCAGTTTTATAGCTGCCTCTCTGATTGTGATTTTGCCACTCTTGACACTTTCTTTCAAAGATTCTAATACATTCTTCATTCTTAATTCATTTTTACGTTCAATCTTTCTTCACTCGTATAAGCCACTACAAGACCGGTTTCATCATGCTGTATTGTTATGTACTTTTCACCCCTCTCTATGGTGGTAAAATCGCACATACTACATAACTTACCCAATACTTTGCCCAGTTGTTTCATCAGTGGGGCTTCGGGGCTGATAACTAAAACTAAATCTGCTTTCATAATCGTGTATATTGTGGTAGCCCGAAGGCTACCGGATTAAACTTAGAATTTCTCTATTTTAAGATTGTCGTTAATGACGAACATACGTCCACACTCTAAAATCACGTGGGTATCTGTAATTCGCTTGATTACTCTTACTACATCATCGTGCGATATGCGTGGACTACCGTCTGCATTACGACCATTAGACAAATCACCTGATACTCTATATCTCAAACCTACTGTAACTTCATTTACGTTCATAATCTTCTATATTGCGCAGGGATTTCACCCTGCTGGTTAAACATTTAATATTGTAATCTCTTTATTGCCTATCTCTGTATCTACATTCAGAACCTCATATTTTTGAGCCTTGTAGTTATAAACAACTTCACAGGTATTGAAGCCTCTGCCATCTTCTCTTTGGTCATAAACAGTATTTATATGCTGATACATTTTATTGCCTAACATGAAGTTTATCTTACCTGATGTACAGAAGTAGAATGCTACTGCATACTTCAATGTTTTCTTTTCATCAATCTTCTTTGTTGCCATGATCGTATATTTAAGCGTTAATACCAATTGTGTTTCTCATAAAGTCACTTGCTTGCTCTACTGACATACCCAGCTTCTTTTGAATCAAAATGAGCATACAGCTTACTTGTTCTTTTGTGTTCAAATTGCCTTGTACAAACTCTGACATGATGAACTTCTCTATTGTTCTTTGTTTAATTACTGATGCTGCCATAATCGTATATCTTTTAATTGTTATTACTTCTTGTTTGATGATGCAAATGTATGGGTTTATAATTACACTTCAAATAGAATAAAGATAAAAATGTAGCTGTTTAATAAACATTAGCAAAAACACAATTGTAAGGGTATACAATTACATATTTATTAATAAATCAATCTTCTTGATGCAATAAACAGCTACTTTTATTGCATTATTGATTTTATCATATTATATTTGTTCCGTTTATTATAATATACATTTGAAATGGATATAAAAAGCATCATTAAAGAAAAGGGCTACACCATTCAGGATGTAGCAAAAAAGATGGGTGTAAATAGAGTAACTCTTACTCTTACCTTACAAGGAAATCCCACCTACAAAAAGTTGAAAGAGATAGCCGACGCCATTGATTGCAATATAGTTGACTTCTTCCGAGACGAAACAAATAACTCTTCCACTTGTAAAGGAGAAGATAGTGAACTCACCGCCCTTATCCAGTATAAAGAAAACTTCTACAAAGCCGATACGATAGAGGAGCTAAAGAAAATTGTGGCTGAGATTGAAGAAAAACAGTAAATCACTTGTTCTGCAACTGTAAAATAGTTACATTTGCATAAACCATTAAATTATGGGTACAAAAGAGAAGTTGATAGAACGCTTTAAAAGCCAGCCAAAAGATTTTAATTGGGATGAGCTTGTACGCTTGTTCTCCATTTTCGGATATAAGATAGATAACAAAGGAAAAACAAGTGGGTCACGTGTCATTTTCGCAAAAGGGGAAAGCTCGTACACTGCGCATAAGCCACATCCAGGAAGTATCGTAAAAGGGTATGTAATGAAACAAGTATTTGAATTTCTGACTAAAAATAAATTAATATGAAAACATTGACTTACAAAGGTTACATAGGAAGTATTGAGATAAGCGATGAAGATAATTGCCTATTTGGAAAAGTCCTTGATTTGCCAAAAGATACAATGATTTCGTATGAAGGTGAAACTGTATCTGAATTGAAAGAGGATTTTAAAGGAGCTGTGGATGATTATATAGCATATTGTAAGGAAGCCGGAATTACACCGCGTAAAAGTTATTCTGGTTCCCTGAACATACGAATTTCCCCAGAGGTACATAGCAAAATTGCCATTCTCGCCCAACAGGCTGGAATATCAATAAACGCTTTTATTAAATCAGCCGTAGAAAAGCAAGTTGCAACTATGTTATAAACAACCATGGATAAAAAAGAACTCTTTATTTGTGAATGCAACAGCATCGAACATCAGATTGTGATGTCATATTTTGAGGATGAAAAGGAAGTATATTGCAACGTACACTTAAAACCCGAAAGAAATGTACTCAAACGAATTATCCATGCTGTTAAGTACATATTTGGTCATCGAAGTGCATATGGAGATTTTGACGAATTTATTTTCAATCCTAAAGATGCAGATAGGTTGCAAAGTGTTGTTGACCATTTGAGAACAGAAAAGCCGGAGCACTAAACTCCGGCTCATTAATTGATTAGCCCTTTGATTCTTAACCGATTTACGATTTCGGTGTAAAGATACTCTATATCTCCACTGAAATCCCCATAATTCTGATAGAGAAACACGACATCAGCACAATTGTCGGAAATGGTACATTCTGATTGAACACCAAGAACCTTTGCTATTTCCGGACGTAACCCTGATGTCATTTTCCCACCGGCGAGCGAACTTGGAGAAAACAGATACAGGATAATGAAAATGAACTTCTTCCGCTGGGTAACACTGTCAATATTCGGCGGACATCCCCTCTTATTCAACAACTCAACAAATATTTTATAGATTTCATGGATAAGGCTCTTATCTTTCAGAACCGGGGAAGTTAAGATATTTTCTTCCTCTGAAAGTTCTGATTTTTCGATACGAATCTTTTTAAGACGAATTATTTTGTTAAAATCCAACTCCATAACACGATTATTTTAAAAGTAAATAGTATATTTGCATCATAATCGTGTGAGGAGCTGATTCATGGTCGTGCGTGGGTTGGCTCTTTCTTTTATTTAACAGACTTATCCTTTTCCTGAAGAACCCGATTTTTCTCGTTCACCTCCCTACCCCACATCATAGCGAAATAAATGGCTTTTGCATACAAAAAGAGTTCCTCACGACTGGTAAGGAACTCAACTCGAAGGGCTGCACATTTCGCATCAGTCCAGACATTTTCATTTCTACTCATTGACTATTTGTTAATTTTATAAATCTATTACGTTAATGGTTAACATACATATCCGCTTGCTAAACCATGTTATAAGATGGCTGAACAAAGGCTCATAATTTGCATAACTCCCACAAATCCGTACCTTTGCAATGTGTTTTTCATAGTATTAGATTAAGGTTAATAAAAAAGATTGGCTGTCTGGGAAGATAGCCTTTTTTTGTAACCATTGGCAATATCTTTTCTTTATTAATCACCTGGTCGTTCATACCGTTTCTTCAATTGTTTCAAGACTATTTCCATGCCGTTATCAAGCCCTTTCTTATACCCGGCTACATTCTCCCCTATATTGTAAACCAAACAGCCTGCAACAATAAGAACTACTCCTAAAGCTCTATGCCAATAAGGAAGTGATATGCTGAACGGCGAAAATGTCAACCGGAAATGCCCGATAAACAATACTGCGATGATGAATATCGCAATAAAGAAAATGAGGTCTGTTTTCATATCTATTCCTTATATTTAATTGGGGTTATCGTAAATATTTCCATTGACTTCAAGGTGATTGCCTCTGCACAATAAAAAGCAACGGTGATTATTTGATAGACAAAATCCACCATCAATATAATTGATAATAAAATTGTCATAACCGACGGAGTTAAAACTTACTTTTCCATTGGGAATTTCAATACCATATTCTTTGGTTTTTACAATATCCCCCTCGTAAATCTCTTTCCCGTTTTTATCACGCAGTCCGGTGAACTGCCCGACGGTTTCAGCCCATACGTCATCGCACCGGCAGTCTTCCGGGGAATATATCCTCGCCTTGTCCGTGAGGATAAGTCCGTTTTCGTCCCTTCCGGCAGTATAGAAAAAAGAGAGAAATCCATATACCCATTTCCCCGTATCAGTACTTTTACCTCTGAATTTTATTTCACGCTTCATAATCAATATCTTTTTCCATGTTTATTTTCTCTCAATTCATTGTACCGCATCTTCTGCTCCACATGCCATATAAGGTCTATGTTCATATGCTTGGCAAGCCCGAAGATTGATAATAACATATGACCTATCTGACTTTCAAAAGAATAATCATATTCATAAAAATAACGAATTGGCAATGTGGATATGGCGTATATGCTTTCAGTAAATGTTTCACCTACGCAACTTTCGGATGCACCATATATCGCTTCTTCAGGAAAATCATCAATGGATATATTTCTTAATCCAGCCAAATCAAGCAGGCGTATGCAGGCGTCGGCAAACTCGTCTTCCACACAGTCTTTGATATATTTTTCAAAACTATACTTAAAATCGGCATTGTAATGCGGCTCTTCATCCTCATAATAATCTTTGAAAGATTTCCTATCAGCATATTTATTGTTTCTATCCGCTTCCACAGCTTCCATAAGTTCGGATATGACAAGGCAAAGGCAGTGTTCATTACTCAGCTCTTCATCGTGAAAACCGTGGTTGCAAGCGGTTTTATAGGCGCGGTCGCGCAATTCATTTAGATTCATGTTTACTATTCTTTAATTTGTTATACTCATCCTCAATACATTTATTGATTTTAGCAGCCTCCTCGTACCGTTCCTCATTAATCATTGCGCTTTTCAGCCATTCAAGTTGGTTTATATAAATGAACCGGTTACACTCTGAAACCCTACGGGTGTATTCCCTTATCTCATTCAGCTTGTCCTCCATGCGCCTATGCCATCTGCTTACCAGGATTAGGACAAATCCTAATGCAATGGCATTGAATAAAGAGATGGAGACTTTAATTATCAGTTCCACGGTTTCCATAATAAATTTTAATCAATCAGTTCAAATTCGTAAACGAAGACATAGGGATTCGATTTCCATGTACCCTTGCAGGATATTCTGTCTATCAATGCGGAAAATGCTTCTTGTGATGTCAAATAAACATCATCCTTACTCTTAACTTCCACGTTTGGCACATAGTAAAAGTTTCTACATGCTGGTGAGTGAAATCTTTTAATAACACCTTCTTTCAAGCAATCTTCTTCGGAGATAGATTGTAACTTTTCAAATTTTATGTTTGTAATTCGGATATGGTGCGGCATGAGGTCGGCACGTACAAACATCTTATTTGCCCATCCTGCAACATATTCGTCTTTAACTTCATATCTTTCATCAAGGAAACCGTCATCGGGATGTGCAATATTTCTATATGGTTGTGCAATGGCAACTACTTCGCCAATATAGTATTTCGGGGATGTTGCTATTTCTTCCCCACTTATATCAAATGTGATTATTTTATTATCTTCAATTTCTAATCCTCCGTATGATTTAGCTGGTAATTTATAAACTCTTCTTGTCATAGTCTTCCGACCATCCAATACGGCTTGGGTTAAGCCGTATTTATCATTAAACATTATTTTCTTAGCCATATCATATAAGTTTTAATACTTCTCAAAATTTGGAATTTGCAAATAGAACGAGTTTCGAGACATGGGAAGCCAAACTCTCGTTTCATTGTTGCACGTATTCCAATTATCTTCTCCAAATTCATCATTTAATGCTTCCACTATCTTATAGGCTACATCTTTTACAAAACGAGTATTAAGCACCTTCTTGCCTTTAATGACGATTGTAGGTGTATAGAGTGAAATTTTATATTCACCGCCATTTACTATCGACCAGTCACCTTGCGCTACTGTAATATGCGGATTAGTTTCATTCTTATACTCTTGCGTTATGCTTAGATAACAATTGAAATAATTAGAAAGTAAATCTGATTTATAAACTTTTATTCCCGTTGCTTTTTCTAGAAGCTTTCTAAGTCTATAAGCATCATTTACAATAGGAGTCATTTTCATATAAGTTTTAACGCTTCTTGTATTCCTGCTTCAAGTGCTTCTTCGTAGGTATCCCACAGACCGCCATCATTAGGCCCCCTGGAATCATCATCTTCCTGCCACGTTCCGTTATCGGATTTCACTATAGCATAGCCGTACCCTACGGCACTTCGGTATATTTCAATCTGTAAGTTCTTGGTTTCACGCAGCCATTTCTGGACGATATATTGAGTTGGGGCAGAGAAAGAGTAAACGCTTGCATTGTAATTCTGGGCATCGTAGCTTTCAAATAGCTCATACTCATAACTACCTTCTTCACACACCAATTCGTAAAAGACACTAACATCTTCTTTAAATCCTTTCTCTTTCAGCACCTTCGCAGTTTCCAATGTTACAAGTTCTTCTGTCATATAATCATTTTTTTCCTTTATAAAGGGCACACCCAAATGAAAAAGAGTAAAGTGTCAAATTCTAAACTTATCATTATGGATGTCGGGTGTGCCCGTTTTTATTTGTATATTTGTTTCGTCAAATTTTAAACTTAGTTATTATGCAATACCCTGTTATTGAAGTAAGCCCTAATATAAGGCTTGCCACTGATGAAGCATTCGGTGATTTCAATGTGTATATCGTGAAAGAGATTCTCAGTTATGTCGATATGACATTTAGCGATGCACTTCAAATCCCTTGTTCCTCGATAGATAAATGTACGGTTAGATACAACTACTTTAAGGATAATCCAATGTGCAGCAACATTGGTAATGATAGGATTATTTACCTTCACACAAGAGGTGATTTTTGGTGCCAATGGATTTACCAATTTGCTCATGAGTATTGCCATCACATTATCAACGGAACTATGACGGGTGAGTTGTCTGGTTTGATGTGGTTTGAAGAATCCGTTTGCGAACTTGCTTCCATGTATAATCTGAATAGTTTGTTCCGAATTTGGAGTCAATATCCGCAATCAGTTCAGCGCCATTACGCCCCTTCTTTCCAGGATTATCTAAATGACCTTCTGGCAGAGAATCCAGAGTTATACGCTTCAACTCTTCATCCAAAATTTCTACAATCCTGGGATAGCCTTCTAAGAGAGAATGTATACCACAGAGACCATTACAATGCGATTGCTGCTCGAATGTTTCCTCTGTTTCTCGAAAATCCTTATCTGTGGAAGATGATTCTTCACATTGGCGACTCCCGTCAGTGGAATTCGCTGGAAGAACTGTTTGTCCATTTGGAGAGGAATGCCGATGACAGTTATTCGGATTCTCTGATTCAATTAAAAAATCTTTTGATTCCATAAGTTTTAGTTTTTAATTTCTGATTGTTCAATTCGATTAAAAATAATAATGAGACGTACACAGAGGCGGGAAATTAATGGTTGCCGCACAACCATTAATCTCTTGCCAGAAGTGTTCCTCCTCTATTTTTACCCATGAGGACCATAACAAACCATCAATATCACTGCGTACATAGAAAGGCGGTCCGTAAGGGTCACATACAGCCAATATCTGCACATGGCTGTTTTCATTGTAGGACACAACTTTCATCTTGGAGGAATCGAACAAATCCTCCTCTATTTTCTTTCCCGGACTGATGTTGAACGAGTAGCTGAAGTCCTTATGCACATCCAGGGTCTTCCACGGGTATTCCGGGAAATCTGTAATATGCAGGTTCATTGCTAGTCTTCCGTTTTAAGTTCAACCTCAAATCCGCAACTAAGCTCTTCAGCGTCCTTCTTGCGTCTAAACGTCCTCTC
>ERZ791619.350-NODE-350-length-28381-cov-4.18908_pt1 | contig 28381 bp, 24 predicted proteins | sample MGYA00510271_ERZ791619 | MGnify/ENA primary metagenome ERZ791619 (study PRJEB30046, sample SAMN00715209) | human gut metagenome | study: EMG produced TPA metagenomics assembly of the A metagenome-wide association study of gut microbiota in type 2...
GCATTGTGCTGGCGGTGATGATTTTCCCGACTATTACCAGTCTGGCAGCAGATGCACTGCGCAGCATCCCTAAAAGCTACCGCGCTGCTTCCTATGGTCTTGGCGCAACCCGTTGGCAGACTATTGCCAAGGTGGTAGTGCCTGCGGCAGTCACCGGTCTGATGACGGCAGTAATCCTGGGCTTGGCGCGTGCCTTCGGCGAAGCGCTGGCTGTAGCGATGGTTATCGGCAAGATGCGCGCTTTCCCGACCTCGCTGCTTTCCCCGACCAACAATCTGACGGCGGCGATTGCGGCAGATATGGGCGGTGCCATGGAGGGCAGCGAGTACAACATTGCCTTGTGGACAATGGCGTTGCTGCTGTTTATCATCTCCCTAGCCTGCATCTTTGCGATTCACTTTTTAACTGCTAAAGGAGGGAAGCAGGCATGAACGACAGTATAGCGCGTGCAAAGTTTGTTGATAAGCTGATGACAGCTGTGTTTTATTGCGTAGCAGGCTTCTTTATCCTGCTGCTCGTGGCCTTTGCCCTGTATGTTATCATCAACGGCTTCAAGGATTTCAGCTGGAGCCTGATATCCTTTGAGGGCAGCGGCATCGGTAATTTGTTCTTCAACACTATTTATCTGGTTTTCCTGTCGCTGCTGGTGAGTGTGCCCTTGGGAGTCGCTGCCGGCATTTATATGGCGGAATATGCTAAGCAGGGCAAGTTCACCAGGTTTCTGCGTATGTGTATCGAAACGATGTCCTCGCTGCCGTCCATTGTTGTCGGTCTGTTCGGTTATCTGGTATTTATCGTAATGACCGGCTCGCAGTGGAACCTGTTCAGCGGTGCGCTGGCAGCTTCTATCCTCAGCATTCCGCTGATTATGACGGTCACGGAGGATGCCTTCAAATCACTGCCGCAGGGCTATAAGCGTGGCAGCCTGGCCATGGGCGCAACGCTGTGGCAGACTATTTACAAGGTGCTGTTGCCGGCGTGCCTGCCGCGTATTATGACTGGCGTAATTCTGGCTGCTGGCCGTGGCTTCGGTGAAGCGGCAGCGCTGCTGTATACCGCAGGCATGAGCACGGATATTAGCTGGAACAGCTGGAATCTGCTGTCGCCGACCTGTCCGCTGAACCCCTTCCGTCCGGGCGAAACGCTGGCGCTGCATATCTGGGCATCGCGTACCGAGGCGTTGGCTGCGAATGCGGCGCAGATGGCCAACCTTTCTTCAGCAATATTAATGCTGCTTGTGCTGTCCTTTAGCCTGGGCGCACGTTACCTGAGCACTTATTTAGACACAAAAACCGGAGGTAGCAGAAAATGACGATTGATAACGCTGCAACTAAATTTTTAGTGCAGGACCTGGATTTGTATTACGGCCAATTCCAGGCGTTGAAAAAAATAAATCTTGATATCAAGGAAAAGGAAATTACCGCGCTTATCGGCCCTTCCGGCTGCGGCAAATCCACCTTTTTAAAGACACTTAACAGAATGAACGACCTGGAGGAGGGCGTGCGTATTGAAGGTAGCATCGCGCTGGACGGCAAGGATATTTTTACGGATATCGATTCCATCAGCCTGCGTCACCGCGTTGGTATGGTCTTTCAGCAGCCTAACCCCTTCCCGAAAAGCATTTATGACAATGTTGCCTACGGTCCACGTATTCATGGCGTGACGAAAAAGAGCGAGCTGGACGAGATTGTGGAGCGCAGTCTGCGTCAGGCTGCCATCTGGGACGAGCTGAAGGACAGACTGAATAAAAGTGCGCTGGGCCTGAGCGGTGGCCAGCAGCAGCGCCTATGCATTGCACGTACCCTGGCTGTGCAGCCGGAGGTTATCCTCATGGACGAGCCTACCAGTGCGCTGGACCCGATTTCTACGATGAAGATTGAGGATTTGGCGTTGGAGCTGAAAAATGATTACACCATTGTTATTGTTACGCATAATATGCAGCAGGCTGCACGTATTTCCGATAAAACTGCCTTCTTCCTTTTGGGTGAGCTGATTGAGTTCAATGAAACGAAGCAGCTGTTTGCAAATCCGTCTAATCCCAAGACAGAAGAGTATATTACCGGCAGATTCGGTTGATGCAAGGAGAGGCGCGTAAATGCGACACGGAAAGGCTCTCCTGGGGGACAAAGTAAGGTATACTGTCAAAATGCTAATGAGTGCAGTCCCCTCTCAGTCGCCCTGTGGGCGCCAGCTCCCCCCCAAGGGGAGCCTCTCATGTATCACTGCCTACTTTGCATTTAAATTTGTTGAGAAAGGAACAATAAAATGACACGTAACAAATTCAACGAGGAGCTGCAGCAGCTGCTCAACAGTGTGCGCGTGATGGGTGTAAATTTGGAGGATACCCTGGACAAGGTTATCGCCAACCTGGAGCAGAAGGATGCAGCCTTAGCGCAGCAGATAATCAGCGACGATGATAATTTTGACAACAGTGAGGTCAATATCGAAAAGCAATGCCTGGAGCTGGTGCTGACACAGACTCCGGTAGCAACTGACTGGCGCGAGATTGCCAGCTGTCTGAAGCTGGTGGGCGATATGGAGCGTATTGCGGACCATTGCAGCGACATCAGCCAATACACCTTGAAGCTGATTGAAAAGGAGCCTGTGCCGCTACCGGATAACTTTATGGCTATGCTGCAGGTTATGCGCCAAATGGTGTATGACAGCATCAGCGCAATCAGCGAAAATGATCTGGAGCTGGCCAATAAGGTTATTGCTACCGATGATGAGGTAGACAATTATTTTGCTGAAATGCGTCAGCATCTTACAACGGTGATGCAGCAAAAACCGCAATACGTACCGCAATATGTGGATTATCTGATGATTGCCAAATATGTGGAGCGCATTGCCGACCATTCCACAAATATCGCCCAATGGGTAATGTTTGTGGTAAAGAACGAACTGAAAAACTGAGCTTTGAATGCCAATCACGGCCTCTGCAGCAATGCGGGGGCTTTTGTTTATGTTACGGTTGTTGCGGCGTTAGCGGGCCGCGTCATTTGGCAGACTGGTTTTCTATATTCGTTGATTTGTGTTATAATATAACATTAGAGTATTTGCGGACATGGTAGCGTCATGTGTTATTACAGGCACTGGTTTTATGCATAGACATATGCTGCAGGCTGCACTTGTCACGATTGAAAAGGATATTATTTTTAGAGCAGATTCAGGAGGGACGCAATGCATATTGACAGACGATTAGAAACTATTGCCAATCTGGTGCCGCAGGGCTGTGTGCTGGCGGATATCGGTACAGACCACGCGTATCTGCCGGTGTGGCTGTTGGAAAAGCAAAGGATTTCCCGGGCAATTGCCGGTGATATTGCCGCAGGCCCCTGCCAGGCAGCGCGCACTACTGTGGCGCAGTTTGGCCAGCATGAGCATGTAGATGTTCGTCAGGGCAGCGGCCTGAAGGTGCTGAGCCCCGGTGAAGCAGACTGCATTGCTATTGCCGGCATGGGTGCTTCTACCATTATCAGCATTCTGGAGGACGATATGGAGGTAGCACAGAGCGCAGAGCTTTTGGTGCTGCAGCCGATGGCAGGCGCTGCATCCTTGCGCGCATGGCTGTGCAGCCACGGCTGGCAGCTTGCTGCCGAGGAGCTGGTGGATGACGCTCCGCATTTTTATGAGATTATCGCCGCTAAGCGCGGCTCTGCGCCTGCTTACAGTACAGCAGAGTGCGTTGTAGGACCGCTGCTGCTCGCACAGAAGCACCCGCTGCTGGGTAAACAGCTGGAACGCCAGCTTGCTAGTTGCAGACAGCTGCTGGAGAACATGGGACGTAGCGAGCGCGCACGCGCGAGCGAAAAGTATAAGGAAATCGAAGCGTTGAAGGCAGAACTGGAGGTGCTGCAAAATGGCAAGCGTAGTGACAGTAAATAATATCATCAACCTGCTGGAGGAGATGGCGCCGCCGGAGCTGGCAGAGTCCTGGGATAACGTCGGCCTGATGCTGGGCAGGCGCAATAAGCCTGTGCGCAAGCTGCTTCTGGCGCTGGATATGACGCAGGAAACTGTGACGCAGGCCTTGGCGAAGAAGGCTGATATGCTGATTACGCATCATCCGGCAATTTTTCACAAGCTGGGCAATGTGACGGACGCTGACTGGCAGCAGGAGCTTCTGCTGCAGCTGGCAGAAAACGGTGTTGCTGTTTACAGCGCGCATACGAATCTGGACTGCGTGGCGAATGGTGTCAACAGCGTGCTTGCCAAAAGACTGCGTTTGCTGGAGCCTGACGTACTGGATACAGTAAGCGGACTGGGACGCATTGGCGAGCTGGAAAAGCCGGCTAAGCTGCAGGATTTTGCGCTCTTTGTCAAAAAGGCTTTGCAGGCTGATTATCTTACCATAGGCGATGCGGGACGCAAGGTTAAGCGTGTTGCCGTCTGTGGCGGTGCCGGTGCCGATTTGATCGGGCTGGCGTTGGCGCAGGGGGCGGACACGCTGGTGACGGGTGATGTGAAGTACCATGAGGCACAGCAGGCTGTTTTCAGCGGTCTGAACATTATCGATGCAGGCCATCAGCCGACGGAGCTGCCGGTGCTGGACGATTTGGCTGACAGATTATCGTTGCGCTTTACGGAAAAGCATTGGGACGTGGCAATTCAGGTAGCACGCGAAACACTGCTGCTGAAGCATATATAGAAAACAGGTGATGAAAAAATGATTAAGGATTTTAAGGCCGGCACTAAGGTATGCCAGGCAGTTTTAGTAAGAGTACAGAAGGTAGGTAATTCCTCTAACGGCGGTGTATTTGCCCGTGGTATGCTGGAGGATAACAGTGGACGCATTGCTTTTATCTGCTTTGATGCAGTGCTGGTAGACAAGCTGCGTGAGCTGGAGGGCCCGACAGCCTTTATGATGGGCGGCAACGTCGACATCAACAAATTTAATAACGATATGTCGCTGCAGGTGATTGTGCAGCGTCTGGAAAACCTGCTGCCGCAGGACGATATCAGCAATTTGCTGCCACATGGTGATTTTGATGTAGAGGCTTATAAAACTAAGCTGACAAATTATATCAAAGCGGTGCGTACTCCGGGATTACGTATGCTGCTGGAGAATATCTTCAGCGGTGCTACCTATGAGCGCTTTGTGACCAATCCCGCAGGCATGCGCATGCATCATGCTTATCTGGGCGGCCTGCTGCAGCATTCTATTGATGTTACCGGCCTGGCAGTGGCCATGGCGGAGCAGATTGAGGGCGTAGACAAGGACCTTGTTATTGCTGGCGCTCTGCTGCACGATATCGGCAAAATCCGTGAGATTTCTGCGGAAATAGGCTTTCCTTATACCAGTGAAGGCCGTTTGCTCGGACACATTACCATGAGCTGCATGATGGTGCAGGAGGCAGCGGCTAAGCTGCGTCTGCCTGCGTCCCGTCTGGAGCAGCTGCAGCACATTCTGCTGGCGCACCATGGCGATAACGAAAAGGGTTCGCCGGTAGCCTGCGCTACGCGTGAAGCCTTTGTGGTACATTACGCTGACGAAATCAACGCTGTAATGAACCAGTTTGATGTGCATGAGGGCAAGAGTGCCTGGGAGTTCAACCGTATGCTGGGACGCAATATCCTGGTAGACAAGCTGTGAGCAGCAAAATAATACGCCAGACAGCGTTGAAACTGCACGGTCTGACGATAATCTTACAGTTTAAGCTGGTCAAAAATATTACGCTGCGTATCAAAGAGAATGGCGGCATCTTTCTTACTGCTCCTGTAGGGATGAGCGTAAGCGAGGTACAGCAATTCCTGGAGAGCAAGGAGCAGTGGCTGCGCCAAAAGCTGCAGCTGGTGCTGCAGGCGCAGCAAAAGCAGGAGAAGAAGTACAGCATGGGCGAGTTGCCCTTTGACGGTCAGCATGTGTGGCTGTGGGGCAGGCGGCTGCCGACGCGCTTTTTGCTCAGCGGCAAAAAGCACGGTACCTATGAGGTGGAGGACGAAGCTGTCTGCTTTTATTACCGCAGTGAGCTGAGTGAGGAAGCCCGGTGTGCTTTTGTGGAATTCTTCTATAAGCAGGAAGTGTTCAACAAGGGGGCGCAGCTGATGGCAGTCTGGGCGAAGAAAATGGGCGTGCAGCCCACTGGTCTCAAGGTGCATCGCATGAAAACGCGCTGGGGCTCCTGCAACGTGCGCACAGGCGGCATCAATCTAAATACGCTGCTGGCCTGCTGGCCCGAAGAATGTTTGGAATACATCGTTGTGCATGAGCTGGCGCATTTGCAGGAGGCTAATCATTCACCCCGCTTCCATGCGATTGTCGAACGCTATTTGCCCGAGTGGCGTGAGCGCAAAAAGCTTCTGGAAGATTTTAAGCCTGTTTAATACTGCTTCAAGCATAAGGTATAAGCATTTTCTGTGATAAATAATGCATTTTGCTTTGTATTGATGATAAAAACAGTATATATATGTAAATCTTTTGTGAAAGCATACTAAGAAAGCAAGTATTTGTGCTATAATTATAGTAACATCTTGTAGGGCTCTGTCATTTGCTGTGATAAATAAATGACATGAGTCAGTTTGAAGGCAGGAGTGATGATTATGGCAAAACAGAAAATATTAATTGCTGATGATGAGGCGCAGATTCGCGAGATTTTGCGCATATATTTTGAGAAGGAAGGCTTTGAGGTTATTGAAGCTGAAGATGGTGCTGCCGCAATTTTGAAGGTGCAGTCCGAAAAGCCGGATATTTTGCTGCTGGATATTATGATGCCCGTCCTCGATGGCATTGAGGTTTGCAAGCAGGTACGCAAGATGTCGGACCTGCCGATTATCATGGTTACCGCTAAGGACGATGATGATGACCGCATCGCCGGCCTGGAAATCGGCGCTGATGACTATATCACCAAGCCGTTTAATTCGCGTGAGGTTGTGGCCCGCGTGAAGGCTGTGCTGCGTCGTGCAGGCACCCAGGAGAAGAAGGGCGAGGTATCGCGCATCACCTATCCTGGCTTGATTATCGATATGGACCAATATCAGGTAACTGCATTTGGCAATAAAATGACCTTTACAACTAAGGAAATGGAGCTTTTGTGGTGTCTGGCATCTAACCCTGGTAAGGCCTTCAGCCGCAACCAGCTGCTGGAAACTATCTGGGGCTATTCCTATTATGGCGATACCCGTACTGTTGATACGCACATCAAGCGCATCAGGCAGAAGCTGAACATTCCGCCTGATTCCAAATGGGATATTACAACTATCTGGGGTGTAGGCTACAAATTTGAGCTAAAGGACGAATAATTTATGAAAAAATCCCTAAGCACACGCCTGATGTATAGTTTTATGACTATCATAATTATCGTCGTTGTGGGGATTACAGCAGGCATATCGTACCTGATTGCTGACTACTTTTTTCAGATAAAGGAGCAGGAGCTGGCGGAAAAGGGAGATGAGATGGGGGAAACGATTGAAGCCTTCATCCGTCTGCAGGACCGCGATATGCTTTACCGATATATTTTAGCTGTAGATAAGCTGGTTGGCGCACGCATCTGGCTGTTTGATGATAATTACGAGCTTTTGGCGGCCTCTAGTTTTGAGTCCGTTAAGGAGACCGGAGAAAATGCCAATATGAAGGAATTTCTCAGGTATGGCGCACCCTCCAGGCAGGTATTGCAGGAGAGCGTCAGAAAACTGGATCAGGATATGAAGAGCAGTAATTTATCGTATCGCATTAAGGTGATACTAAATGATGTTTATGCCGGGAAGTCCTTCAAATCGCAGATTTATCATCCGTATTACAAGGAGCAGGTGATCCTGGTTGGTGTTCCTTATACCTTTGGTAACGGGCACACAGGCGCTATTTTGATGATTGAGCCCTTGAGCGGTTTCGAAAAATTCTTGCGAAATGTTTACATTTATATTATGATTGTAGGTATCGTTGCCATTATTTTCAGTTTGTTTCTGGTTAAGCGTTTGTCAGGTCTCATTATCCGGCCGGTGCTGGATATGAAGGACAATGCGCAGGCGATGGCTTCAGGAGATTATTCCCGCAGGCTGGAGGTGCATGGTGATGATGAAATTGCCGAGCTGGGGAATGCGCTCAACTCCTTAGGCAGGGATTTGGGTGATTACATTGCCAAGATGGAACGGACGGAAAAAATCCGCCGCGATTTTGTGGCCAATGTATCGCATGAGCTGCGGACACCGATTACGATTATCCGTGGCTACAATGAGGCAATCTGTGATGGTATGGTAACGGATACTGATTTGATTCAGCGTTACCGTGGCCTGATAAATGAAGAAACAGTCCGTCTGGAGCGTATGGTACGCGAGCTGCTGGATATCAGCAGACTGGAGTCCAGCGACCCGCTGACTGTAAGCAACATGGATGAGCTGCCGCTGGCCGGTATCATCCGTAATGTCGCCGAAAAATTATCGGTGCGCTGCGTGAAGAATAATGTTACAATTAGTGTTCATGCCGACGATAATATCAAAATTTTGGGCGATGGAGACCAAATGGTACAGTTAATTATGATTTTGTGCGATAATGCCTTGAAATATTCGCCAGAAAATGGTACTGTATCAGTAGGTGCGAATAAGCTTGACGATGGTAGTGTGCTTGTAACAGTTGCTGACCAGGGCAAGGGCATCCCGGAGGAGGATATTCCGTTTATCTGGGAACGCTTTTACAAGGTGGAAAAATCGCATTGCCGCAGTGTTCCGGGAACGGGACTGGGGCTTGCTATTGCCAAAGAAATTATTCGCGTACACGGCGCCAGTGCCGAGGTTATCAGCAAATGTGGTTCTGGTACCACGTTTGAAATAAATTTTCCAAAGGATAAGGTAGTATGATTTTAAAGTATGTTTGCCCCGATTACAGAGTAAAAAGTTTATTTGACATTTCCGCAAAATGGCTGAAGCGCAATGGCTACACCAAAATTGTTGTTGATATTGACAATACGCTGCTGCCGCGCGACAAGAACCTGGTAGGCCCCCGTGCTATGACCTGGATTCGTCAGCTGCATCAGATGGGTATCAATGTTGCATTGATTTCCAATAACGGCGGTGACCGCATTAAGGGTATCACCCGTCAGACCGGTCTTGGCACCATTATGCGTGCCGCTAAGCCTTTGCCGATGGCATATAAGCAGATTACTAAAGCTATGGGCGGCGGTAAGATTCTTTTTATCGGTGATCAGCTGTTGACCGACGTTTTAGGCGCTAAGGTTGCCGGTCATCCTGTAGTCTTTGTTGAATCCTTAGGCGGTAAGGAGCATTTCATTACCCGTTGCACCCGCAAGCTGGAGAAATTCTTCCTTGGTCGTCTGAACAGCAATAATATGATGCCTAAGGAGCGCGTATTATGAAAATAGCCCTGCTGCAGCTGGAGGTTCTGGAAAAGAATAAGGCGGCCAATGTGGCCCATGGTCTGCAGCTGGCAGCGGATGCTGCCAAGGAGCATGATTTACTGGTGCTGCCCGAGGTGTGGACAACGGGCTATAGCCTGGGACACCTGGAGCAGGATGCTGAACCGCAGGATTCACCTGTGCTGGCGCAGCTCGCGGAGCTGGCGCGTAGCGAGCAGTGTGCAATCCTCGCAGGCTCGGTACCGATGCGTCATGCTGATGGCAAGGTTTATAACACCTCTGCGGCTATCAATAAAAACGGTGAAATCGTCAATCTTTATGATAAGGTACATCTTTTCGGCCTTTTCCATGAAGAGGATTTCTTTGCTCCCGGCAATAATTTCAATGCCTTTACATTAGATGGTCTGTGCTGCGGCTCGACTATCTGTTACGATTTACGTTTCCCTGAGCTTTTCCGTCACCTGGCTTTGCAGGGAGCACAGCTCATTTTCTGCCCGGCTGAATGGCCGGAGGCGCGGGGAGATATCTGGCGCTTGCTGGCGCAGGCCCGTGCTGCGGAAAACCACACCTTTGTGGTGGCAGTTAATTGTGCGGGCAGCTTTAAGGGTGCGCCGTTTTACGGTCATTCGATGGTGGTTGCGCCCAGCGGCAGGATTCTTGCCGAAGCAGGTATGCAGGAGGAGGTTGTTTCCTGCGAAATCGATTTGGCAGATGTTGCGAGGGTACGCAGCAGGCTTAATGCTTTAGCTGATGTACGCAAGGAGCTGATTCAATAGTGAATTATCGAAATTTGCTGGCCGGCCTGGCGGCCGGTCTGCTTTTCTATGTCCAGACGGGAGCGGAGCTTGCTCTGGCTGCTGTGCCTGATGATGCACCGAAGGATATTAAGTATATTCTTGGCTTTTATTATGGCAATGGCGAAAATATTCTTATCCGTGAGAATAATGGCCGTCTGGAGCTGTTATACCGTACTGCGCAGGAGGACAGGTCTTTTGCTGCGGCTAATCTTTATCCGCTGAGCAAGGTGCATTTTGATTCCTATACGTTGCAGGAGTCCGGTCCGATGAGTAATACTGAGGCCGGTGTGCGTTTTGAGCGTGACACTGATGGCTATGGTATTTCGTGTCGCGTTGGCGGCAATACGTACAGCCGTTACTTTTTAGGTACTACGCAGGGCGAAAGGGCGAAGCCCTTCCGTCTGGAGGAGCGCAGTGCTGAGGAGTGGGCTAAGCTGCGCGAAGAGGCTGCGAAGGCAGCCGTTCCTGCTGCTTTGGCAGCAGGTGAGCAGGCGCAGCTGGTTGATGCTGCTTCTGTTGCCGGTCTGAAGGTTAATTCTGTCTACGCGGGCAGTGATAACCTGTTTGGTGCGCCGCTTTACAGTACGCCGAAGCTTTTTGTTGCTAAGGATGCTGCAGCTGCTTTGGGCAGGGTGCAGCAGCGTCTGGCACCTTACGGCTACGGCCTTGTGCTGTGGGATGCGTATCGCCCCTGGTCGGTGAGTAAGCTGGCTAATCTGGCTTTGCCTGAGGGCAAGAAGGATATGCTGGAGGATCCGGAGGTTAAGGGAAGCGTGCATAATACCGGTAATGCTGTTGATGTGGGCTTGTATAGCCTTGATAGCGGCGAGGAGCTGGATATGGGCTGCGGCTTTGATGAGCCGTCGCTGCGCCAGTACGCCAGCTATGCTGGCGGTACGTCGCGCGAGCGTTATTTGCGCAGCCTGCTGCGTGAGGAGATGGAGCTGCAGGGGTTCAAGGGGATTGAGATGGAGTGGTGGCATTTTGAGTTTGGCGACTGCTCTAAGTTTGCCCATTTGAATGTAAGTAAGCAGTAGTAGCGTCGCAAGCGGTATACCGTTCCGCTCAGAGAAATTTTCCGTCAATCGCTTGTTGGGTTAAGTTTTCCTGAGAGGTTTGCGGAAGCGAGTTGACGGACGCAAATTTCGTGTGGAAGCAAGACGAAACGTGCGGCGCCGATCTTGTTCGAGGGTAACCTTTAGGGTTCGATTGCCTTGTTTCTGTGCTTCCAGACACTCATTCGCTAAAATTGCTATTCGCTGCACGGCATACCGCTTGCTTGCGTTAGTGTGCAGTAGTGCTTGTGTTTGGTAAGCTGGTGATTAGTAGTAGCGTCGTAAGCGATATACCGTTCCGCTCAGAGAAATTTTCCGTCAATCGCTTGTTGGGTTAAGTTTTCCTGAGAGGTTTGCGGAAGCGAGTTGACGGACGCAAATTTCGTGTGGAAGCAAGACGAAACGTGCGGCGCCGATCTTGTTCGAGGGTAACCTTTAGGGTTCGATTGCCTTGTTTCTGTGCTTCCAGACACTCATTTGCTAAAATTTATATTCGCTGCACGATATATCACTTGCTTGCGTTGGCGTGCTGTAGTGGTTGTATAATTTCCCTGCGTTGATGTGTAGTATTTTTCTATGTTTGTTTCTTACGTTAGTGTAAAAGTATATTATTAGTGAGGTGTTTAGTTATGAACGTTTATGATAATGCAAATGATCTGGCTAAGGCTATGCGCGAAAGCCATGAGTACAAAAAACTGAAGGAAGCAGCTGTTGTTCTGGAGAAGGATCCGGATGCTAAAAAAATGGTTAACGAGTATCTGATGGTTGCTCAGGAAGTAGAGTTTGCTAAGCATCAGGGAAAAACTCCCGAACAGGCTTCTGTTGATAAAATGCAGAAGCTGCAGGGCATTTTGAATCTGAATGCAGATGCAGTTCAATATTTGAACGCTCTGATTCGTTTCCAGATGATGCTGATGGATGTTACTAATACGATTCAGGACGTTGTTAAAGAGGCAATGGGAGATAAATAATGACGTTGCAGGAGATTTTCGCAGGCTGTACTGCTAAGCCTTTGCTGGCAGAGGAGCCGATGGCGAAGCATACATCCTTCCGTATCGGCGGTCCTGCTGACCTGATGGCTATGCCGCAGAGCGAGCAGGAGCTGCAGCAGCTGCTGCAGCGTGCCGGTGAGGCGAAGGTGCCTGTTACGCTGATTGGCAATGGTTCTAATCTGTTGGTGCGCGACAAGGGTATCCGTGGTCTGGTTATCAGGCTGGGCAATATGCTCAATGATGTTGCTGTTGATGGCTGCACGCTGACCTTTGGCAGCGGTGTTTCTTTGGCTGCTGCTTCCCGCAAGGCTGCAGAGCTGGGACTGAGCGGCATGGAGTTTGCTGTTGGCATTCCCGGCAGCATCGGCGGTGCTGTTTACATGAACGCCGGTGCTTATGACGGCGAGATGGCCAAGGTTGTTACCAGTGTGCGCGTGATGGAGCTTGACGGCACAATCAGCGAGCTGCCTGCTGCAGCTCTTGATTTTGGCTATCGCCACACTGCGCTGCAGGGCAGTGGTAAAATTGTTACCGCAGTCACTGTGCGTCTTACTGCAGGTGATAAGCAGGCTATTGCCGATAAGATGGCCGATTTCAGTAACCGCCGCATCACTAAGCAGCCGTTGGAGCTGCCGAGTGCAGGCAGTATGTTCAAGCGTCCTCCCGGATATTTTGCCGGTACGCTTATCGACCAGACCGGTCTTAAGGGTTACACTGTCGGCGGTGCGCAGGTTTCCGAAAAGCATGCAGGCTTTGTGGTGAACATCGGCGGAGCTACGGCGGCAGATGTGCTGCAGCTTATCTGCGATGTGCAGGACAAGGTTTTTGCGGCGCATGGTGTTCATTTGGAGCCGGAAGTGTTGGTGCTCGGCGAAGAATAGCTTGTGGGAGAGCGCCCATAAGACGCCATCTGCGTCGTCAGGGCTCCTAGGAGTATAAGGATATACGCCGTCGTCGCCCTTCCTCGCATCTGGCATCTTCTTGACGCTCTCTGAGTGAGTGTTTATGAAATGTCACTGCGTAGTCAGAACTTCTGGGAGTACACTAATTTTTTACAGGAGAAGAGAATTTTGGAGCAGCAGCTTTTAACAGAGCAGGAAATTCACGAGCTTGGCTTGCAGGCTCTCGTTCCGTGGTTGGAAAGTCATAATTTTAAAATTGATTATATGCAGACTGATATGAATACTGTACCGCATATTTTTGCCCTAAGCGGCAAAATTTTGACAGTTATCGTCGCAGCTACATCTATGTACCCGCATAAGGGTGTTGTTGGCGAAGCGGATAAGGCTTATGCTATGCGTGTAGCAACACAGCTTGGTGCTCTTTGTGCTACCGCTTCTATCGGTCTGGTAAATGTAGATGGTTTGCCTGACGATAAAAAGCTCATGGGTACGCCTATGCGCAACGGTCATTATAAGGCAGACTTTAGTGGACTGGAATACATTCACTATACCGATAATGCACTGTGAGGTGACGTTATGGACTTGTTAACAGTTAATCAGGAGAAATGCCTGCGTTGCGGCATTTGCGTAGAATGCTGTCCTTCCTGCATTCTTTCGATGGGTGAAAACGGACCGGAGTGCAATTTTGACCGTGGCTGTATGAGCTGCGGCCAGTGCGTTGCTATCTGTCCTGTAGGAGCGTTGGATAATAAATATACGCCGCTGGCGGAGCAGCGTCCGGTGACGATGCCGTTGCCGACGCCTGAGGTTGCTTATGAATTTTTGCGCATGCGCCGCAGTGTGCGCAACTTTAAGCCGCAGGCACCGACGGATGAGGAAATTACCCGCATGCTGGATGTGGCACGCTATGCGCCGACTGCCGGCAATTCGCAGGGTATGTACTATATCGTTATCCGCGATAAGGAGCAGATCCGCGCGATTGCTGACGCTGTTGCCAACTGGATGGAGGACGAGGTTGCGGCAGGCACCGAAAATAAACGCTATTTTCAGGTTGTGCTGCGCGCTTACCGTGAGCGTGGACAGGATATCATCGCCCGCAATGCGCCTTGTATGATTTTTGCGCTGGCACGCCGTCTGAATATTACCGGTGTGAGCAATGCAGAGCAAAGCTGGGCCTATGCAGAGCTGTTTGCCCCGACCATCGGTTTGGGAACAACTATCGCCGGCTTTATTCAATCCTGCGGTATTGCAGGCTATCAGCCGCTGCTGGATTTGATTGCCGTGCCGCCGAAGCATAAGATTGTGGGTACGCTGATGGTTGGCTATCCCAAATATAAATATCAGCGGATGCCGGAAAGACAGCATCTGAAGGTTGATTTCCGTTAGTTTATTTAAGCATGAACTATTGCCGTGGTTCATGCTTTTTTGTTTTGAATTTTATCTGCGAAAGAATTCTTGATTATATAGAGTGCATGGTGCGATTTATTGTAGCGAATGCTTCTATGTGGTATAATATAAAAGATTGGGTAAAAGTATATGGTACTTAAATTTATTTGAATTTTATGATGAAGTATGAGCATGAGGTGTAATAATGTCAGATGCAGTTTTGAGTGTTAATCATTTATCTATAGGCTATGGCAGCCGCTGTGTTATCAGTGATGCCAGCTTTACTATAGGCAAGGGTGAGCTTGTGGGTATTATCGGCTGTAATGGTGCCGGCAAGAGTACTCTCTTGAAAACAATCCGCGGTATGCTGCCGAAGCAGAGCGGCGAGGTTTTGTTCTTTGGTAAGCCGATGGAGGAATATACCGACAGAGATTTGGCGCGCGAGGTAGCCTATCTGCAGCAGCAGGTGGAGGTTGGCTTTGGTTATACAGGCCAGGATATTGTTATGGCGGGTCGTTATCCTTACCTGAAATGGTGGGAGCGCGAAAGCGAGGACGATAAGCGTCTGGCGTTGGACTGCATGGAATATACCGGTACGCGCGAGCTGGCGGATAAGCCGGTAACAGAGGTTTCTGGCGGTCAGAAGCAGCGTATCCTGCTGGCGAAGGTTTTGGCGCAGCAGACACCGGTTCTGTTCCTCGATGAGCCTACTACCGGTCTGGACATGGTTTATCAGGAGGAGATTTTCCGTTTTGCGCGTGAGCTGGCGCTGATGGGCAAGACGGTGCTGATGGTTGTGCATGAGCTGAATTTGGCAGCCAAATACTGCAGCCGTATCCTGCTTTTAGGCGAGGGAAAGCTGTTGGCAGACGATACTCCGGAGCGCGTATTTACGGAAGCTTTGCTGAGCAGAGCATATGCGGCTGATATTGCCGTAAGCCGCAATCCGGTGAATAATAATCTGGAGATTACAACGCGTGTAGATGAGGCAAGTAAAGAAAAGGATGCAGCTTTACTGAAAAAGATTTGCTGCGAATAGGTGAAGTATGAGAATCTTATATATTCTGCTGGTGCTGCTGTGCCTCGCACAGCAGGCCTTTGCGGGTGTGAAGCTGGAGGCAGTGTATCCCTACAATCTGGATAAGAGTGCCGCACATGTAGTACACGGCGGCAGCACAATGCCTTTATTTATCAATATTACCGGCTTTGATGTACCGCATGAGCAGCCGGCGCATTTGCGTGTCATTTTACCGGAAGGCTTTAAGGCACTTGCCAATGGCAAATGGCGTTTGGGAAGCGCTGGCGGCCGCCAGACGGCGGAGGCAGATTGGGTGCTGCCGGCAGATTTCGGACAGAGCTTTGATCTGCTGTATATTCAGCCGCAGGCAGATTTAGCACGTGGCACCAGACAGCTGACGGTGGAGGTCAGCGGCGCTGGCTGGCATGAGCGCAAGGAGCTGAGCTTCAGCTATGAGCCGGCGGCGGCAGCAGCAGTAGCTGCGGAACCGACGCAGGGGAAGAAGCTGGACCGCAGCAAGTTCAACTGGTATATCCAGAGTGTTACTTTGCCGGTAGATAATTTGGGCAACAAGGACGACCGCGCGGCAGAAGGCGTAATTTTTATCCGCGATACTACGCTCGAAGGCTTCCGTAACCGCATGACGGGCGACGGTGCGACGAACTGGTCGGCAGTGTTTAACCATCCTGCTGCCTTTTTGGTGCTGGATATGCGTAACCCGCAGCGTGATGTGCGCTTGCTGAAATTTAAGGCGGAACTGATTGATAAAAAGACAGGTAAGGTTATGCCCGGTCTTTGTACCGCCGGCAAAAACAATGAGGATTCCGAGCATGGTTGGGCCGGTGATACCGGCAGCGTCAACGAAACTACGGCGCTGATTTCGCTTGACGGCAAGAAAACTCAGGCCTTTATCATTCCGTTATACGTAGATTATTTTACAGTGTTGGAGGGTGATTACAGCCTGCGTGTGACCGTAAGCGGCAACGGGCAGGAGAAGGTGCAGGAGGTACCGCTGACAATCGCCAAAAAGCATAATCTGGGACTTTTGGCAGTAGGCTTTTCCTTTATCTGCCTGCTGGCTGTGCTGGCCTTTAGCTACAAGCTGAAGGGCTGCATTTACCGCATCGGTGCGCGTGGTGCTATTACGGTGGCACTCTTTGCGGCGCTGGCCTTTGGCGGTATCACACTGCCGACAACGCTTATCGGCGATTTGCTGCATGTGTTCTTAGGACCTTTCTCCGGCTTGGTGACAGGCATTTTGAGCGGCATGCTGCTGTATTTACTGGTGGTAGCGCTTTTGGTGCTGTTCCGTGCGCCTGGCGTACTGACACTGATGTATTTTGTCAAATATATGCTTTCCGGTCTGATGTTCGGACACTTTACGCCGTTAGGACTGTTGAGCATGTGTGTCAACGTAGCGATTTTGGAAACGCTGCTGTATCTTTCCGGCTTCTACCGCAAAGCGGTGCTGAGTAAGGGATATATGCTGTTCATCTGCCTGCTGATGGGCGTGGGTGACGCGCTTGTAACCTTCGTCAACATGGAGCAGATGATGTTCTTCTATCGTCTGTATTACGCAGATTGGTATCTGGCGCTGTATATGCTGGTCAATGGTTTGCTGTACAGCAGCATCGGCGCGTGGCTGGGTGCTAAGACCGGCAGCAAGCTGCAGCAGGTTATGGGGGAATAGAGATGCTGAAAATAGACAATTTATCTTATCGCTATCCCTCAAGGAAGCAGTTTACCTTAAAGAATATCAACCTGACGCTGGCGGACGGGGAAATGCTGCTTTTGGCAGGACGCAGCGGCTGCGGCAAGTCGACGCTGATTAAGGCTGTCAGCGGCCTGTTGGGCAGTGAGGAGCGCGGCGAGCTGCAGGGAGCGATTTACCTGCAGGGTGAGGATATCAGCAAATGGCCGCCGGAAAAAACGGGCCAGCTGGTTGGTACAGTGTACCAGTCGCCTGATGACCAGCTTTTTGCGATGACGGTGGCGGATGAAGTGGGCTTTGCGTTGGAAAATCAGGGCGAGGAGCCAGAGGTTATCGCGCGCAAGGTTAGCGAAACTCTGCAGCTGGTAGGCTTGGGCGGTTTTGAAAATTACAGCATTCACAAGCTGAGCGGCGGTCAGAGGCAGCGCTTGGCACTGGCTTCGATTCTCGTTACCAGGCCGGGACTTTTGATTTTAGACGAGCCTGTGAGCCAGATGAATCCGCAGGGCGTGCAGAGCTTTATGCAGCTTTTGGTGCGCCTCAACCGCGAGGCCGGCATTGCTATTTTGATGATAGAGCATCGTGTAAACGAGCTTTGCAAATATTTTTCACGTCTGGCTGTAATGCAGGAAGGAAGCATTGTTTATGACGGCCTTGTTGCCGATGCCTGGCAGGCGATGACAGGCCGCGGTGATTTGGGTTTGCGTGAACCGCAGACAGTGAAGCTGTGCCGCGCACTGCAGCTTTCGGAGCTGACGACAGATCAGGAGAAAATTGTACAGATGCTGCGCCATGAATGCGAGCCTGTAGAAGCTGCTGCGCAGGCACAGCCTGCAGGTCCTCAGAAGCCTCTTCTGGAAGCGCACGATTTGTATTACACCTATCCCGGCAGCAAGGAGCCAACGCTGAAGAAGCTGCAGTTTACGCTTTATCAGGGGCAGATTACAGCTATTATGGGCTTCAACGGTGCAGGCAAAAGCACGCTGATGAACCTTTTGGGCGGACTGACGCAGACGCAGCAGGGAAGCTTGCTGCTGGCAGGACAGCCTGTCGGTAAGCAGCTGGGAAAAATCGGTTATCTGCGGCAGGAGCCTGATCTGATGCTTTTGGCAGATACGGTGCGTGAGGAGCTGTGCTGGAAGAATCATACGATTACGCAGGAGGAGCTGCAGCTGCTTCTGAAGCATATGAATCTGGAGGAATATGCTGATGATTTTCCGTTGGCGCTGAGCAAGGGACAGCGCTTACGCGTTGTTTTGGGCGCTATGCTGGCGAAGAAGCCGGCGCTGCTGCTTTTGGATGAGCCTACGACAGGACAGGATGAACAGAGTCTGGCGGAAATCCGCCGTCTGCTTTTGGCTTATAAGGAGCAGGGGGGCAGTATTTTCATCTGTACGCATGATATGGAGCTGGCGGCACAGGTGGCCGACCGTGTAATTGTTTTGTGTGCGGGGCAGATTATTGCCGACGGCACGACAGAAGAGGTTTTGAGCAATAAGGAGCTGGTGGAGGCCGGCGGTCTTACACCGTCAGCGCTGCTGCCGGTGTGCGAGCAGGCGGGGCTTCCTCCCTGCATCACGGTAGAGGGGGTGAAGCGCTATGTCCGTAAGACAGCTGTGGGAAGGAACTGATGCCGCAGGCTGGGCACAGAAGCTCAACGGGCGTACCAAGCTTTTGTTCCTCTTCCTCTTTGCAATATTGATGATTACCGTGGACAATCCACGGACACTCTTTATTTTATTTACGTTTACCTTAATACTGCATCTGGCAGCAAAAACTTCTATCTACAAATGGAAGGTGATGGCGATTCTGCTGCTCTTGGGCCTGTGGGGCTCCATGTTCAGCCAGGCGCTGTTTTTTGCGCAGACACCGCGCACACCGCTTTTCGTGCTGATTGCTCCGGAGGCAGGCTTCATCGGCCAGCTTACGGGCGGACTTTTCATCTATCGCGAGGGCATTCTGTACGGTGCGGTTCAAGGCTTGCGCAGTGCCAGCATGCTGGCGCTGGGACTTTTGGTCTGCTGGACGAGTGACCCGCGGCAGCTGCTGCAGGCATTGCTGGCCTGGAGGCTGCCGCCGCAGCTGGCGTTCATGCTGGTGACGGCAATTCGCTTTTTGCCGGTACTGGCGGCCGAAACAGGCGAGGTTATCACAGCGCTGCAGCTGCGCAGTGACAGCCAGAGCGGACGCACTGCCGTGCTGCGTCATTTGCCGTATATCGCCAAGCCACTTTTGGCGCGCTGCCTGAGGCGTGCGCAGACGCTGGCGCTTTCGGTTGTAAGCCGCGGCTTTTTCGCAGGCGGCGCTGCAAAGCGACGCCAACAGTGGGATGCACGCGAAAAGGCAAGCTGCCTGCTGCTGTTTGCAGTAGTGGTGGCAGTTGTTGGCAGTAAAATTATTTACCTGCTGTCGGAGCAGGGCTTCTACTTTGGCGTTTTCCGCCAAATCTATGATTGGACGGTGCTATATCTATGAACAAGCTTAAAGGCTGGCTGGCACTTGTGCTGCTGCTGCTTTCCTGGTGCGCACTGTACTGGATTACCGGCAGCAGAACGCCATGGAACCAGTTTCATGTTAATAACGATGGCTCCGGTGTGAGCGTCTATCTGGGTGATATCCCGACGCAGAATTATGACCGTATGGGCTTTACGAAGGCGGTGGTGCGCTACGCCGCTGAGGAAGAAGGCTGGATTGTCGGAACGGAGCGCGGCGAGCTCTTCCTCTTCGACAACGAGGGACGCCAGAAATGGAAGCGCTCCCTGGGCGTCGGCAAGCTGATTGCACTGTGCCTTACACCTGACGGCAAGCTGGCGATAGTAGGCGAGCAGAGCGCGGAGGGCAGGCTTTACGCCGTTGATGTGCACACAGGCGATATCCGCTGGCAGTACAAGAGTGCTGATTTCGTCGGCTCCGATGCTTCGCAGCGCTCCTATCCTTCCGTGGTGCATATAGCAGTCGATAAGGAAAACAACGTCTATGCGAATGCCTACCGCTTTTTGATGCGCAAGGACGGCAGCAGAGGCTATAATGCCAAAATGCTGGCGGTGAGCGAAGAGGGCAAGCTGCTGTGGCAGTTTCCCAAGAATGAGGTTATCGACAGCTGGATAAACTGGTGCGATGTCAATGATAACAACGGCAGAGCTGTTTTTTCTACTTCGGCCTACGATTTCCGCGAGGATATGAAGTATAAGGATACAATGTACTTCCTCGATAAAAGGACAGGCGAGCTGCTCAATTCGACGCATGTACCGCCGATTCCGCCCTTTGATAACACAGTTATGCGCGGCAGCCCCAACTACAGCGCGGACGGCAAATATCTGGCAGCAGCGGCCAGTGATGGACGCGGCATGCTGTTTGATGAGGCAGGTAAAATCCTGTGGACGCGTTCCATTTCCAAGCCGCAGGAGGTTGACGGCGCTTATGTCAACGCCAGCGGACGCGACGGCTTTGTAACACCCTACGGCGTGCTCTTTACCACGATTAACACCTTTAACCGTGAAAACTGGCAGCTGCCGACGCCTGTAGAGCATCCGAGCAATAACAGTATTTTTGTATTCAACACAGACGGTACCTTCCGCTATCAGTATATGGCAGACGGTACGATGGAGGAAATAGCCTTCGCCGGCAGGCTGGCGGCCTGCGCAGTGGGGCGCAACGTGCGCACGCACAATTACAAGGCGCATGGGGCGCTGGTGCTAGACCTGGAAACAGGCAAAAGGTACAGCTATTTCCCGACCGAAGGACCTTGCCAGGCAATTGGCATCTCGCCGGATGGCAAGTGGCTGGCAGGTGTGGAAGCGCCGGCGCTGACTCCCGATGGCAAGATTATCGGTGCTTACCGTTTACATATCTGGAAAAATAACGCAGGAGGAGCAAAGTAAATGTTAGAAAAAATAATTCATTATTATAAGCCTTATAAGCTGATTTTGCTTTTGGTGCTGATAGGCTCGTGCTTCTCGGCCTTGATGGAGCTGGTCTTTCCTTATATTGTAAGACAAATGCTCAATGTCGAAATACCCCAGAAAAATATCGATGAGCTGTTTTATTGGGCAGGCATACTGGTAGTACTGTATGTGATAAACTTTGGCCTGCTTTTTGTGATTAACTATTATGGCCGCGTGATGAGCTCGGGCATTGAAAATGATATGCGCCGCGATTTATTTGCGCATATGGAAAAAATGTCCTTCCGCTTTTTTGATAATGCCCGCACAGGCCAGCTGTTGTCACGCATTACGAGCGATATTGTGGAAATCAGCGAGCTGACCTTCAAGGGACCGAATGATCTGCTGGTTTGCAGCATCAGCATGCTGGGTACGATTTTCATGATGCTGTATCTGAACCCCTTCCTGGGTTCTATAATCGGCGTGCTGCTGCTTTTCAAGGCGGTGCATTCTGTTTTCATAAACCGCAAAATGAAGAGTGCCTTCCGCCGCAGCCGTGTAAAATCCGGTGAGGTTTCGGCGCAGGCAGAGGAGGCGCTGAGCGGTATCCGCCTAGTGAAGGCCTTTGCCAACGAGCCGCTGGAGCTGGAGCGTTTTATGCGCAAGAGCAACGAGCTGATGCAAGTGCGCAATGAATCCTTTGGTATTCTGTCGTATTTTACCGGCACGATTACCTTCTTTACAAATATCACCAATCTTGCGGTATTAGTCTGTGGCGGCATGATGGTTGCTGATGGACAGCTGCCGCTCAGTGATTTTGTTGCCTTCTTCCTTTATGTAAACATCTTTATGAAGCCTGTTTTCCGCCTGCTGATGTTTACGGAAATGTATCAGCGCGGTATGGCCGGTTACAATCGTTTTAATGAGATGATGCAGCATGAGGTGGAGATTGACGATGCGCCTGATGCGATTGCTGCAGGTAATATTAAGGGCCGTATTACCTTTGAGAATGTAACCTTCGGTTATCTGCAGGATAAGCCGGTACTGAAGCATTTTGATCTTGATATCGCTCCAGGTGAAAAGGTGGCCTTTGTGGGTGCTACCGGTGCAGGCAAAACAACGCTGGCAAGCCTTTTGCTGCGCTTTTACGAGCCGACGCAGGGCAGAGTGCTGCTTGACGGTGTGGATATCAGAAAGTATAAGCAGAGCTATTTGCGTAACCATGTCGGCCTGGTGCAGCAGGATGTTTTCCTCTTCAGCGATTCGGTAAACTTTAATATTGCGTATGGCAAGATTAAGGCGAGTGAGCAGGAGATTGAGCAGGCTGCCAAGCTGGCGGCTGCTGATGACTTTATCAGCGCACTGCCGGAGGGCTACGAAACCAAGGTGGGCGAGCGCGGCGTTAAGCTGAGCGGCGGCCAGAAGCAGCGTATTGCTATTGCCCGTGCCTTCTTGAAGAATCCGCCGGTGATGGTGTTTGACGAAGCGACGAGTGCGCTGGATACCAAAACGGAAAAGCAGATTCAGAAGTCTTTGGATAAGCTGGCTGAAAGCCGTACTACGCTGATTATCGCACACCGTCTGTCTACTATTATCAACGCTGACAGAATTGTGGTGCTGCATAACGGTGAAATTGCGGAAATCGGCACACACAAGGAGCTTATGGCCCTTGGTGGCATTTATAAGCGCCTGTATGAGCTGGACGAGCAGGATTAAGGGTGTTTTTCACTTCAAAAAATACATAACTTGATGCTTATGGTTGCAGTATACGATGATATAGCTTTGTGCTATAATGCTGTATAGAGGAGTAGTCAAAACGGAGGAGGTAATGGAAATGGGCTTATTTCTTAATCCTGATAACAGAGCCTTTCAAACGGCGATAGATTCGGAAATTTACGTTGATAAAACCGGACTCATAGAATTTACCAACAAGGTTTTGGGGACGCAGCAGGCTTTTATCTGTAACAGTCGCCCACGCCGTTTTGGTAAATCAATTACAGCCAATATGCTGGCTGCCTATTATAGCAAGGGCTGCAGCTCGCAGGAGCTTTTTGCCGGATTGGCTATTGAAAAAAGTCCTGCGTATCAAAAGCAGCTCAATAAATATGATGTTATCCATTTTGATGTGCAATGGTGCTGCAAGGAAGCAGGAAGTGCCGAAAAAACGGTTGCCTTTATTTCGCAGGTGCTTATGGAGGAGCTGCGTGAGGCCTATGGTGAATGTATACCGGAAAAGGTGACTAAGGTTTCCACTGCTTTAGCTTATATCAGCGATGCAACCGGTAATCGTTTTGTAATTATTGTTGATGAATGGGATGTACTGATTCGCGACGAGAGCACGAATAAAATTGCGCAGGAAGAGTATATTGATTTTCTGCGCAGTCTGTTCAAGGGTATTGAGCCGACACGCTATATAGCTTTAGCCTTTATGACAGGTATTCTGCCGATAAAAAAATTCAAAACGCAGTCTGCGTTGAACAACTTTGATGAATATACCATGCTTGATTCTGGCGTTCTTGCTCCATATATTGGCTTTACGGAGAGCGAGGTGCGCGTCTTGTGTGAAAAATATCACAAGGATTTTGCGGAGGTAAAGCGCTGGTATGATGGTTATCAGCTCGGCGGCTATCATGTGTATAACCCAAGAGCTGTTGTAGGCGTAATGCTGAGAGGAACCTTTCAGAGCTATTGGTCACAGACGGGTACATATGAATCCATCATTCCGTTAATTAATATGAATTTTGATGGCCTGAAAACTGATATTGTCACTATGCTTTCCGGTGATGCTGTTTTGGTGCGCACCAATTCATATCAAAATGATATGGTGACCTTTAAGAATAAGCATGATGTTATGACGTCGCTGATTCATTTGGGCTATCTGGCATATGAGCAGCAGGAGCAAAAGGCCTATATACCTAACGAAGAGGTTCGCAGTGAATTTGTTAATGCTTTGGAGGAGACAGCGTGGGATGAATTTGCTGATTTTCAGAGACTGTCACGCGAGGTGTTGAATGCTACGCTTGACATGGATGCAGCTGCTGTGGCGTCTATGCTTGAAAAGGTGCATATGGAATATACATCTGCGATTAAGTATAATGATGAAAATTCGCTTAGCAGCGTTTTGACCATCGCATATCTGAGCGCTATGCAGTATTATTTCAAGCCTGTACGTGAAATGCCGTTAGGTCGCGGTTTTGCTGATTTTGTATTTATTCCTAAGCAATATTATGCTCATAGCTATCCTGCTTTGCTGGTGGAGCTGAAGTGGAATAAAAATGCAGATACTGCCATGAAGCAGATGAAGGAAAGGAAGTATCCGGTAAGCCTGCAGAATTTTGCTGAGGAAATTTTATTGGTTGGTATTAATTACGATAAGAAAACCAAGGAGCATACCTGCAGTATTGAAAAATTTATTGGCGGAAGCAATCAATAGAATAACTAAATAAGCTGATGTATAATGCTGTAGCTACAGATAACGGCTGCAGCATTATTTGTTTGCTGAAATAATGGATATAATGTGGTTAATTGCTCCGTTTTTTATGCTATGTATACACTTGCGGAGCTTTGCGCTTATTGACATTCACAGGCAAAAATTATATAATTTTTTTATATGCAATCTTTGTTTGCTGCGGCATTTTCCGCAGTAATGCAGTATTATTTTTCGAAGGAGCGAATGAACTACTATGAAATACATGACTGGTAACGAAATCCGCGAAAAGTTTTTGAAATTTTTCCAAGATAGAGGCCATCTTATGCTTCCGAGTGCATCCCTGATTCCTCAGGATGACCCGACTCTGTTGATTATCGGTGCTGGCATGGCACCGTTCAAGCCGTTTTTCACCGGCAAAATGAAACCGCCTGCTACCCGTATCACCACCTGCCAAAAATGCGTGCGTACCGGTGATATTGAAAACGTTGGCCGCACTGCGCGCCACCATACCTATTTTGAAATGCTGGGCAACTTCTCCTTTGGCGATTACTTCAAAAAAGAGGTTATTCCCTGGAGCTGGGAGTTCCTGACCGAGGAGCTTGGCCTGCCTGCTGATAAGCTGTACATCACCATCCACACTGAGGATGACGAGGCTTTTGATATCTGGCACAATGTTGTAGGTGTTCCTGAAGACCACATTGTACGCCTGGCAGATAACTGGTGGGAGATTGGCAGCGGTCCGTGCGGCCCTGACTCCGAAATCCACATCGACCTCGGTCCTGAACGCGGCTGCGGCAAACCGACCTGTGGCCCCGGCTGTGACTGCGACCGCTTCCTGGAAATCTGGAACCTGGTATTCACCCAGTTCAACCAGATGCCGGATGGCACCTACCCGCCGCTGAAAAACAAGAACATTGATACCGGTGCAGGCTTAGAGCGTCTGGCAAGTGTTGTTCAAGGCAAGCCGTCCAACTTTGAAACTGACCTGATTTTCCCGATTATTGAATATGCAGCTAAAATTGCTAATGTTGAATATGGCAAGGATAAGGCTACCGACGTTTCTCTGAAGGTTATCGCTGACCATGTACGCAGCATGACCTTTATGATCGGTGATGGTATTCTGCCGTCCAACGAAGGCCGTGGCTATGTACTGCGCCGCATCCTGCGTCGTGCTATCCGTCACGCTCGTCTGCTGGGCATCAACGAGATGTTCCTGACCGGTGCTGTTGACGTTGTTATCGGCATGTTCGGTCACGCTTACCCCAACCTGGTAGAGAAGGCTGACTTCATCAAAAAGGTTGTGGAAATGGAAGAAACCAGCTTCCTGCGCACTCTGAAGCAGGGCTGCGAGCTGCTGAACGAAGAGATTGAAAAGCTGAAGGCTGCAAACAAAACCGTGCTCGACGGTGCAACTGCCTTCAAGCTGAACGATACCTTTGGCTTCCCCTGGGAACTGACTGAAGAAATCCTGGAAGAAGCAGGCATGACTATGGATAAAGAGGGCTTCGACGCTGCGCTGGAGGTTCAGCGTAAAATGGCGCGTGAAGCACGTAACGATAAAGAGGGCCGTCCGGTTGTTTATAACACCAGCGGCATCAATGTTGCTGAGCTGAAGGTTGACGAGGCTGCAACCGAAGCTAAGATTGTGAAGATGTATCCTGCGCATGATGCACAGCCGATTGAAAACGCTGCTGACGGCACTGATGTTGCTGTTATCTGCGACGTTACCGCTTTCCATGCTGAGGGCGGCGGTCAGTTGGGCGATATCGGTACTATTACCGCTCCGACCGGCGTTATTGCTGTAAATGTTACCAAGAAGCTGCCTGACGGCGCTGTTATTATGATCGGTTCCGTAACCGAAGGCACTGTTGCTGTAGGCGACGCTGTTACCTTTGCTGTGGACAAGGCTCGCAAGATGGATATCGCGCGTAACCATACCGCAACCCATCTGCTGCATGCTGCTCTGAAACAGGTTCTGGGTGCCCATGTTAACCAGGCCGGCAGCTATGTCGGTCCGGACCGTCTGCGTTTTGACTTCTCCCACTTCTCTCAGGTTACCGCTGAGGAGCTGAAGAAAGTAGAGGCTATTGTCAACGAGCAGGTACTGGCTGGCAAAGCTGTTAATATTGAAGAGCTGCCGATTGAGGAAGCTAAGAAGAAGGGTGCTACTGCTCTCTTCGGTGAAAAATACGGCAATATTGTTCGCGTTGTTACCGTTCCGGACTTCTCTATGGAATTCTGCGGCGGCAGCCATGTAAGCAATACTGCACAAATCGGTATGTTCAAAATCGTGAGCGAAGGCTCCAGCGGTGCAGGCGTGCGCCGTATTGAGGCTGTTACCGGTCATGGTGCTGTGGCTCATGTGAATGCTACCGAGGCAATGGTAAACGGTCTGGCTGCTGAGCTGAAATGCCGCTCCTGCGACGTTCCGACTCGTCTGGAGGCTCTGCAATGTGAGCTGAAGGCAGCACAGAAGAAGGCTGAAGAGCTGGCTGCAGAAATCGCTAAGGCTCAGGTAAGCAATGTTGCTGACCAGATTAAGGACGCTAACGGTGTTCCTGTTCTGGTACAGAAGGTTAATGCTGACAGCGTTGACGCTCTGCGTAACCTGGGCGACCAGATGCGCGATAAGGTTGGCGGCGTTGTTGTGCTGGCTGCTGTTATGGGCGAGAAGGTAAGCATTTTGACCATGGCTACTAAGGATGCTGTTGCTAAGGGCGTACATGCGGGCAACATCGTTAAGGCTGTTGCTAAGCTGTGCGGCGGTGGCGGCGGCGGTCGTCCTGATATGGCACAGGCTGGTGCTAAGGACGTAGCTAAGGTTGATGAAGCACTTGCAGCTGCATTTGATATTGTTGCTGCTATGGTGAAATAAGCTTAGCGCTGAATATTACGTATAAAAAAACTGACGAGGCAAATTTGCTTCGTCAGTTTTTTATTGAGCTTAATTTGTTATGATTTCTGCTTTTTTGCCGCTGAAGGCAATGCCGTTATTATAAAATTTTCCGATATAATGGTATAGATAATCTGTTTTGGAAGCACTGCCCGCCAGACGGATTGTTTTGCCTGATTTGCTTATTGTGGCAATAGCTGTAATAGATAAAGCGTCACGGCGCAGGCTGTGACGCTTACTTAGATTTGTTAGTGTAAAAAATTTTGGGAAAGGCTGCGCTTAGAAGTCGAAGCGTGCGCCGATGCGCCAGGACCAGTCCTTGCTGAAGCCGCTGCCGCCAGCGCGTTCAGCGTCCATGAAGAGGTGGCTGGCGTGGCCTGCCTTAAGGTCGAAGCCCAGGCCATATTCCCACCAGCTGCCGTTGCTGTCGCCGCTGCGGAAGGAGCTGGCATCATTCTTGTAGAAGGCAGCACTGACGCGGTCGCCAAGCTCGGTGTTGTAGCGCACTTTGGCATAAACCTGGCTTTGCTCGCCGATATTTTGGCCAACGTCCACGCCCATGCTGAGGATAGCGCTGTTCAGATGGTCACTTGCTACATGCACGCCGTTGGAGGTGGTGAAGGCTTTATTGTACAAGCGTCCCAGCGTCAGCTGTGCGTTGGGTGTTACAAAGAGACCATGGTCATTTTCCAGGCGGTGACCATATTCCGCACTTGCCTGCAGGCCGTGGCTTTTGGCGCTGCCGTTGACGCCGTCCAGCTTGAAGTCATTGTCGTAGGAGCTGTAGCGGAGAACATAGTCAGCGTAGGAGCCGGATTGGGAGGTGTGCGTGTGGTAGGCGGTGAGGGCGCCGCCGCGGATGTCACTGCGACCGCCGGCAACCTGCAGTGCGTCGCTGACCTGATAGCCGTTCATGCTGCTGCTGCCTTTGGTGTAGGTGAAGGCGAGGCCACTGAAGTCACGCGTTTTTTTAGCGTCTGCCGCAGTCAGCCGCTCGTCCGAATTATGCTT
>ERZ791619.354-NODE-354-length-27838-cov-3.18223_pt1 | contig 27838 bp, 20 predicted proteins | sample MGYA00510271_ERZ791619 | MGnify/ENA primary metagenome ERZ791619 (study PRJEB30046, sample SAMN00715209) | human gut metagenome | study: EMG produced TPA metagenomics assembly of the A metagenome-wide association study of gut microbiota in type 2...
TCCTAACAGCTGGGTCAATGTAGTATGCCCGGACAGCAGTGATTTCAAATTCCTGACCGAAACCCTGAAAGTTCCTGAATCTTTTTTAAATGACATCGCCGATACCGACGAACGTCCGCGTACGGAAACGGAAGGCAACTGGTTGCTGACCATACTGCGTATACCGGTCCAGAACGCTCAAAGCAGTATCCCTTATACCACCGTACCCATCGGCATCATCACCAACAATGAAATCATTGTTTCTGTGTGCTATCATCAGACGGATATGATTCCCGATTTCATCGAACATACCCGCCGGAAAGGCATCGAAGTACGCAATAAGCTCGACTTGATTTTCCGACTGATCTACTCTTCGGCTGTCTGGTTCCTGAAGTATCTGAAACAGATAAATATAGACATCACCGCTGCCGAGAAAGAACTGGAACGAAGCATCCGAAACGAGGACCTGCTGCGATTGATGAAGTTACAGAAGACACTGGTCTATTTTAATACTTCCATTCGTGGCAATGAAGTGATGATCGGCAAGTTGAAAACCATCTTTCAGGATACCGATTATCTGGATGAAGAGTTAGTGGAGGACGTGATCATTGAACTGAAGCAGGCATTCAATACGGTCAACATCTACAGTGACATTCTCACCGGAACCATGGACGCCTTTGCATCCATCATCTCCAATAATGTGAATGCGATCATGAAACGTATGACAAGTCTTTCCATTACATTGATGATCCCCACGTTAATAGCCAGTTTCTACGGCATGAACGTAGACATACATCTTGAGGAGATGCCGCATGCCTTCCTGCTGATCATCCTGGTATCCGTATTCCTGTCTGCCCTCTCCTTTGTGATCTTCAGAAAGATAAAGTGGTTTTAAGGAAAGTTTATTTTGAGAACAATTCCAACTGTCCGTCGCCCAACAGATTGAAAGTCATGCGATGATACGGAGTAGTACCGTGCCCGGCAATAGCCGCACGGTGCTTTTTCGTAGGATAACCTTTGTTATGCTCCCAGTCATAACATGGGAATTCCTGATGCAGTTTGTTCATGTAGTCATCACGATAAGTTTTGGCAAGGATAGAAGCAGCAGCTATCGAAAGATATTTGCCATCTCCCTTTATAACAGTAGTATGAGGTATGTCGGGGTACTTCTTGAAACGGTTTCCATCGATCAGCAGATGCTGAGGACGGGTTTTCAGCCGGTCTACCGCCCGGTGCATGGCGAGAAACGATGCATTCAGGATGTTTATCTTATCAATCTCTTCGGGCGAAACAATGCCGACGGCCCAGGCAACCGCATCCCGCTCAATCACTTCGCGCAAAGCATATCGCTGCTTCTCCGACAACTGCTTGGAGTCATTCAACAATTCATTCTCAAAATCTTTCGGTAAGATAACGGCAGCAGCATAAACCGCACCTGCCAGACAACCGCGTCCGGCTTCATCACAACCGGCTTCTATCAGTTCTTCGTTTAACCAGGGTAAGAGCATCGTTTCTTTTATTTAACACGGCAAATGTAATCAATTAAACGGAAATGAACAAAAGAGTGAACCGAATCTCATCTTACTATCCAGAATAAGAAGATCTCCCTTTTCAGCCAAAAGATGAAGAAGGCAAGCATCCGTCATCCCATCTATAACACATGAAGAATAAGAGAATAAACGTCCGTCATAATAACTTTATCTCAGCCCGCATGCCTGTGCTCACAAGCCCGCGTACACGGCCTCATGGGCACAGGCATGCGGGACGGAGCAGGAGTCAAGCCATAATCGCTAAAGATATAAAGGAAAACAAAATGCTATTAACCACATTTATCCTGAAAGAAGGAACAACATCCATCTCACCATCAACCGTTTAACATTGAATCCGCCTTAAAAACAGAGGGTGGAAGATGGAAGATCAAAGTATATTTTCTGTAGGAAAGGAATAAGATACTTCATTCCCGATTAATCAGATGCAGTTCGGTACGATTAAAGTCGGACAATCGCACCTCATAAACTCCGGCATCTCCTAACTTGCCATCGATCCCTTCACTATATCCACCCACTATAATCAATTTATCATCAGTGCAATACAGTCCCCCCTCCCGTAATTTCAGATCAATTTGATATGCTTTTATCTCGTTGGTATATAAGTTATACACTTGTATCACCCCATTTTCTAAAATATAAACCTTATCTCCACCACGAGCCAGAGCTGCCTTACCGACCGAGAACCATAATTTTCCTCTTTTCCTCCACAAACCGGTAATCAAATCATAAGTAAGTATATCTGATAGAGTCCTTTGTCTATATCCTCCGAATAAAAAAACAGTATGTCCCACAAGAATCCCGTTTGTTTCCATCCCCAAAGGCATTTTTCCTGCCTCATACCAAACACCCTCCTTCAAATCAAGCATGTGTATCTTATCTGAATATTTTTGCCATCCGTTCTCAATCCGATAAGTAGATCCTCCCATAACAATCAACTTATCATCGTAAACAAATGCAGCTGCCGAAGCAGCTTGATGTGGATTTACCGGATCTGTCAATAATGTATCCCGATGGATATCATATATCTCCACTGTTTCATCAAGATACTCAATCTTCCGATTCGTTGAAAAACGTTTTCCACCTATAACATAGATTTTACCATCATTGTAAAGAGCCGAATGGTAAGCACGTTCTCTTAACTTTTTATTTATGATAGTCCAAGTATTTGATATAATATCATAGACATATATTTTATTACTATACTTTTCATAAACAAACCCTGATGGCAATCCTCCGGATCCTGTTAAACTAAAACCCATTGGAGGTTTTATCTGAGATCTATCTCCACCTGTAAGATAAAGCTTCTTCTCCAATGAAATCATTGCAAACGAATATAGCGGTACAGGCATCGATGATATTTGTGTATATGGTAAACGTAAATAAGATTTCTTTATGCCATAAACCGTCACTTCTCCCAAAGCAAAAGGTTCTTCTTGCAATAGAATCACATTTTTCTTTTGCAACAAAGAGGTTACGGAAAAACGTTTTGTACAATATCCGACAAAAGAAAAACAAAGAGTATCTGCATCTCGTAGTAACTCTCCATTATTTATCATAAACTCACCCTTTTTATCCGCAACAGATACTCCTACCCCCAAATCAGTATAAATATTTGCTCCAACTAAAGGCTGCTTCGTTTTTGCATCGACAATTCTACCTCCAACTTGAGAGAATAAGCTGGAACTGTCAAAAAAAGTAAGGAATATTACCAAGGTCAAGTACTTCCCCATTTCTATAAATTTTTGAAGAAGGTATTCCAAAAGTTTCCTTTTCTTCCATACCTTCTTCAATTAAATACTCTACTAAGAAACTGTTTTGAATGTATCATCTATGTTTTGAACGACTTTCCGGTCTATTTCAAAACTCTCGGGATTCACTTCAAAACTCGTATTTACCACAGATGAATATCGCCAGCTATCAATAGATTAAGCTCGTTCGATGAAACTCCGTGTTACTCTGTGGTGAATGATGTCCCTTCTCAGAACAGGCTCCAGGCAACAGTTAATCCTGCCATAACAATAGCAACCATGCTCATCAGTTTAATCAGGATATTCAGGCTCGGGCCGGACGTATCTTTAAATGGATCCCCTACCGTATCACCTACCACAGTAGCCTTGTGCACCTCGCTACCTTTACCTCCAAAATTGCCTTCTTCCACATACTTCTTCGCATTGTCCCATGCTCCACCGGCATTGGCCATGAAGATAGCAAGTACAAAACCACTACTCAGTCCGCCAATCAACAGTCCCAATACACCGGGAACACCAAATATTAGTCCGGTAAGGATTGGAGCAATGATGGCAATCAGAGAAGGCACTACCATTTCCCGCTGTGCTCCTTTTGTAGAAATAGCAACACAACGTTCGTAGTCCGGTTCGGTTTCCCCGGTCAGGATACCTTTCATTTCACGGAACTGGCGGCGTACTTCATCTACCATATGTCCGGCAGCACGTCCGACTGCATTCATAGTCAGACCACAGAACAGGAATGCCATCATCGAACCGAGAAACATACCGGAAAGTACCTTCGGATTCATCAAATTTACCTCATAATAGTTCATAAAATCCACAAAGGTAGCATTGGCCGTACTGATCGTGTCTCCATTCGGAAAAGTAAGTACCAAATTACCAAGACGAGTCAACCCAATGCGGATCTCCTCAATATAAGAAGCCAGCAATGCCAGCCCCGTAAGAGCAGCCGAGCCAATGGCAAAACCTTTTCCGGTAGCAGCCGTTGTATTTCCCAACGAATCGAGCGCATCGGTGCGTTTACGCACCTCCTTACCCAAAGAGGACATCTCCGCATTGCCACCGGCATTGTCGGCTATCGGACCGTAAGCATCCGTAGCAAGCGTAATGCCCAATGTAGAAAGCATACCGACAGCAGCAATACCGATGCCGTAAAGTCCCATTCCCACATTATTGAAATCAAAACCGGAAGCCAACAGATAGGAAGCAATAATACCGATTACCACCGCCACCACAGGAATAGCTGTGGACAACATGCCGAGTCCTATACCCGAAATGATGACTGTAGCAGGCCCCGTTTTGCCACTTTCACTCAATTTCTGAGTAGGCCGGTAAGATTGGGAAGTATAATATTCCGTCGAACGGCCGATAACAATACCCACAACCAATCCTACAACTACCGCACAAGAAATCCACATCCAATTGTCCAATTGTAATAACCACAAGATAAAAAAAGTGACTGCTACAATCAAAGCCGAACTCAAGTTTGTCCCCCAAGCCAGCGAACCAAGCAGATCTTTCATGGTAGCATTCTCTTTAGTACGTACTGAAAAAATACCGATTATAGAAAGAATGATGCCGATAGCGGCAATCAGCATCGGAGCAATTACAGCTTTAAACTGCATAACCGTATCGCCCGTATGAATAAAGGCGGCCGCACCCAAAGCAGCCGTTGCCAAAATGGAACCGCAATATGACTCGTATAAATCGGCACCCATTCCTGCCACGTCACCCACATTATCACCTACATTATCAGCAATGGTGGCAGGGTTACGCGGATCGTCCTCGGGAATACCGGCCTCAACTTTTCCCACAAGATCGGCTCCCACATCGGCAGCCTTTGTATAAATGCCACCTCCCACACGGGCAAAAAGCGCCTGCGTACTGGCACCCATACCAAAAGTCAGCATCGTAGTAGTGATGATACAGAGTTTATGAGTGGGTGTCAGCACATCGGCAGGTATCGCCCAATTGAGCAACAGATACCAAAAAGAGATGTCGAGCAGTCCCAGGCCGACTACTACCAGTCCCATCACAGCTCCGCTTCGGAAGGCTATTCGCAATCCGGCATTCAATGACGTACGGGCAGCATTAGCCGTACGCGCCGATGCGTAAGTAGCTGTTTTCATTCCCAAAAAGCCGGAAAGACCGGAAAAGAAACCTCCGGTCAGGAAAGCTATCGGTACCCAGGCATTCTGCACCTGAAAACCATAAGCCATTACAGAGAACAGAATCACCAGTCCGAGAAATACCCAGCCAACGATTTTATACTGCTGTTTCAGATAAGACATAGCGCCCCGACGCACGGCAGCGGCAATCTTAATCATTTGTGGAGTACCTTCGCTCTCCTTCATCATTTGTTTATGAAAATAGAGCGCAAAACAGAGAGCCAGAACAGAGGCAAACGGAACAAGCCAAAAAAGAATGCTATCCATAGACGTACAATATTTAGAGGTTTAACGAAAGTCTAAAAGTATTGAATCTAAACGAGATAACCAAATATTTTCGACTTTTGCTGATCTCCCGCCTCTAAAAAACGAATACAGGCACTATGCACTTTATTTCTCTTCCTTCTTCACATAGAATGCCGGACAACGGCTATTCAGGAAAATGATTTTACCTTCGCGGAAAGTCAGTCTGCCATAACGTTTATAAAGTAATTTTCGGTGTTGTTCATCGGAAGCCCCTTTTCGCTCCACCAATGAGTCGGACATCACAAACCCGGTACTACTTAATTTTAGGGTATACCAGATACGAGGATTCTTATCACGGGTCACCCGACGTCTATTCACCCGATAAGTTTCGGTACCACTCGTGACGCGCTTTGTGAAGATATGCACCGTATCCCGATAATGGAAACGCAATCCATCGTAATATACCTTTTCCGGAGATTCTGAAGAACTCTTCCTCTCCCACAACTTTATATCATACACCGAATCGTTGACCGGACTAATTGACAAACGATAATCCTGTGTCATGAGTCCGTCCGCCCGGTGAATTCTGTGTTCTCCTATCATTTCGTCGGGAATCGGGCGCCTGTGAGGTGTGCAGGCGGCAAACAAAAAAAGAAGCACAAACAAAGCTCCCTGAATTAGCTTCATACCTGTTTTCATCCTGTTTTATTTTAAGATCCTCAAAATTACATATTTTTATTTATGTAACAACAAAGTACCGGAATGATATTTCCACTACCCCGGAAGCTCTTTTAAAAGCCACTATCTGCCGGAGAACGCTTAAGAAACAGAGCTCTGAACCACAAACATCCATTTGTTTCTTCCCGTTTCATTTGTGAATATAATGAAGTTTATCTTACTTTGCACACACAATGCATATTTCATAACATCAACAACAATACCATGAAAAAATTACTTGCAACATTACTGATTCTTGTAGCTTGTATTCATATCAATGCACAAGAGTCCAGACAGATTCGCATCTCGACAGATCGGACGGACCTTATCCTGGAAGTTGCTCCGGACGGACGTCTGTATCAATCTTATCTGGGTGACAGACTACTGAACGAACAAGACCTGAAAAACCTTTCCGGCTCCTCACGAGGATGGGAAGTCTATCCGGGTTCGGGTGGAGAAGATTATTTCGAACCGGCTGTAGCCATTACGAACAACGATGGCAATCTCAGCACGATCCTGCGTTATGTATCTTCGGAACAGAAAGCAGTGGAAGGTGGAACAGAAACCATCATCCGGATGAAAGATGACCAATATCCGGTGGACGTCACACTGCACTATGTAGCCTATCCTAAACAAAATGTCATCAAAACATGGAGCGAGATCAAGCATCAACAAAAGAAGCCGGTCGTGTTATGGCGTTATGCTTCGACAATGCTTTACTTCTCAAACCAAAAATATTATCTCACCGAATTCAGCAGTGACTGGGCTAAAGAGGTGCAGATGAGTACACAGCAATTGCAACCCGGCAGTTAGGTAGCCGTGCTGCCATGCACATGCAACCTTTTTTTGAACTCGGACTGGAACAGCCCGCTCAGGAGCATCAGGGACAAGTAGTATTGGGCACCATCGGATGGACAGGCAACTACCAATTTACTTTCGAAGTGGACAATGAAGGCAACTTACGAATCATCCCTGCTATCAATCCATACGCCTCGGACTATCAATTGAAAGCAAACGAAACATTTACCACCCCGGAGTTTATCTTTACGTTGAGTAACAACGGTACGGGTGAAGCCAGCCGTAACCTGCACAATTGGGCACGCAACTACCAACTGAAAGACGGCAAGGGAGACCGAATGACTCTGCTTAATAATTGGGAAAATACTTACTTCACCTTTGATGAAGAATTACTGGGCAAACTGATGAAAGAGGCCAAACACCTGGGCGTAGATATGTTCCTGCTCGACGACGGATGGTTTGGCAACAAACATCCGCGCAACGATGACCATGCCGGCCTGGGCGATTGGGAAGCGATGAAAAGTAAGCTTCCCGGAGGAATCCCTGCATTAGTAGAGAAAGCGAAAGAAGCCGGTGTCAAATTCGGTATCTGGATTGAACCGGAGATGGTGAATCCCAAGAGTGACCTGTTCGAAACACATCCGGAATGGGCTATCCATTACCCGAACCGGGAAACTTATTATTTCCGTAATCAGTTGGTACTTGACCTGAGCAATCCTAAAGTACAAGACTTCGTGTTTGGTGTCGTAGATAAGATTATGACAGAGAATCCCGATGTAGCCTTCTTTAAATGGGATTGCAACAGTCCGATTACTAATATTTATTCGCCTTACCTGAAAGATAAACAAGGACAGCTCTACGTCGACCACGTGCGCGGTATATATAATGTATTGAAACGGGTAAAAGAGAAATATCCTAATGTGCCCATGATGCTTTGCTCCGGTGGAGGTGCACGTTGTGATTATGAAGCACTGAAGTACTTCACCGAATTTTGGTGTTCGGATAATACCGATCCGGTAGAACGCTTATTCATTCAGTGGGGCTTCTCACAGTTCTTCCCGGCCAAAGCGATGTGTGCACACGTAACAAGCTGGAACAGCAAAACAAGTGTGAAATTCCGCACCGATGTTGCCAGTATGTGTAAACTCGGTTTCGACATCGGACTGAAAGACATGAAAGCAGATGAACTTACTTATTGCCAGGAAGCAGTAGCCAATTATAAACGCTTGAAACCTGTCATTCTAGATGGTGATCAATATCGTCTCGTATCTCCATATGATGGCAACCACATGGCAGTGATGTATACTGCCCCCGATGCTTCGAAAGCCGTCCTCTTTACCTACGACATCCATCCGCGTTTCGGCGAGAAACTACTACCGGTAAAGCTCCGGGGGCTTGATGCCCAAAAGATGTACCGGGTGAAGGAAATTAATCTGATGCCGGGTCGGAAATCCAATTTGTCGGGTAATGAAAAAATCTTCTCCGGTGACTATCTGATGAAAATAGGATTGAATGCATTTACAACTTCACAAACCAATAGCCGGGTAATAGAGTTGGTAGCAGAGTAATCTTACTACGATAAACCTACAAACAGATACCAAAGGCGGGACACCTGACAGTGTTCCGCCTTTCATTTATGGCTAACACAAAACCTGCAAATAGCAGCAAGTAAAAGTGATCGAGCTTTTAAATACCATATATTATTAAATTAAGAAGCGAAACAATGTAATAAATATTAAGAAAAGAAGTTTATATTTTATATTTTTGCAGCGCACATATGGTAACCATTACTCTATATATGAACAACAACATAGAATATATCAGCAAGATAAAGAAAGGAGAAGAGACTTCTTTCCGTCATTTTGTTAATAGCTATTCGAAAGACTTGTTCTACTATGCACAGTGTTTCGTACGAAGCAAAGAAACCGCTGAAGAAGTAGTCAGCGACGTCTTTCTGGATGTATGGAGACACCGGGAAGAAATAGATGAAATCAAGAATATAAAAGCTTGGTTGCTCACATTAACTCATAACAAAGCCATCTCCTATCTGAGAAAAGCGGAAAATTCAAGTGAAATTGCTTCATGGGAAGAAATAGATGATTTTCAAATAATCGGAAATCTGCAAACTCCCGATGAAGAGATGATCAGCAAGGAAGAGATAGCTCAAATCAATAGCCTCATTCAAACACTTCCTCCAAAATGCAAGGTAGTCTTCGCTCTTGCCAAGATAGAGCGCCTACCCTATAAAGAAATAGCCGATATGCTGAATATCTCGGTTAAGACCATTAACGTCCACGTTGCCAAAGCATTAGAGATCATTTCAAATGGTCTGAAAAAATAAATCAGAAAATAATCTAAAAAAAATGGAATCCGAATAGGACATTCTCAAGTAAACTGCGTCTTTATTAATGTAATCCTATTAAAATAATGAGAAAGAATAAGTTTAAATCATTTGCTTCACGCCTGAATAAGGATGGCGATCATCCGGAAAAGATATCATTTGAATCTCCGGAAGAACAAGCCGAATATGATAAGCTCGACTTTCTCTGGAACCGATGTCTCCCCGAAGAAACGGGTGAACCGGATATATGGGCAAAAGTGCAGGCAAAAATAAATGCCGACAACACCCCGGTCCGTCTTGCCTTGAAGAGCAATAAGACGGCAAGGTTGTTCAGTATTCTGAAATATTCGGCAGTTGCAGCTTCTGTAGCCCTGTTAATAGGAGCCGGCTGTTTTCTTTTATTGAATGATGAAGAGAGACATGATCTGAATAAAATAGCACAAAGTCTGCAAACAGAAATTCCACAGGATATAAAAGAAGTTACGCTGGTGGTTTCGGATCAAAAGAAGATAGAATTGGACAATAATGCCCAGATCGTCTATTCGGCAACAGGTCAGGTGCAGGTCAACTCTAATAAACTTGTGGAAGATGACATTAAAGAGGAATACAATCAGATTATTGTCCCGAAAGGTAAGCGTTCACAGATTGTCTTAGCCGATAACAGTAAAATATGGATCAATTCCGGGAGTAAAGTTATCTATCCCCGTGCATTTGAAGGGAAATACAGAGAAATTTATGTGGAAGGAGAAGTGTATCTGAACGTAACACATGATACTTCGAAACCGTTTATCGTGAATACTTCCGGATTTGAAGTACGCGTTTTGGGTACATCCTTCAACATATCGGCTTATAAAAATCAGGAAAAAGCCGCAGTCGTATTGGTAGAAGGTTCGGTCAATGTAAAAGACCAACAAAATCATCATATAAAGATGGTACCTAACGAGAAAGTAGAACTTAATCAGGAAGGTATATCAGGAAAAGAAAAAGTAAATGCCCGTGATTATATCAGCTGGATTGACGGGATATGGACCTTGCAGGGAGAAAGCCTAAAGCAAGTTTTGTTACGGCTGCAAGATTATTACGGACAAAACATCCGGTGTGATGCTGAGATAGAGAACGAACAAATGTTTGGTAAACTCTTTTTAAATGATGATTTAAATCAGGTAATGAAGTCAATTCTATCTATCTTGCCTGCCGAATACACAATGAAAAACAATGTAATCTATATAGAATAATACAAGTAAAATAAACAAATGTTTAACCTTAAAAAACACACATTATTATGTAGAAAGAAAGCAGATAAAAAAAGAAAATCGGATAATACGCCCATATTATCCGACTCTAATGACTTTTTATTAAATCACAAACTTTTAATGATTAACTAAAATCAATGTAAATGTATGAAAAAGAAAGCAATTCCTTGTCATAAGGCAGGGAGGATTACGTCCTTTTTTTTATTAATTAGTATTTTTTTACTTATACCGAGTATCACTACTCCGGTTTATGCTGTAGAAACTTATACCCAGCAAACTGTTTTTACGCTTCACGCAACTAATAAAACAGTAAAAGAAGTGTTTGAATACATCGAAAAAAACAGTGAATTTGTCGTTTTGTATTCAAAAGATCTTTTACCTGTACTGCAGAAGAAAGTGTCTGTTTCGATAGATAAACAGAATGTAGAATCGATTTTGAATATCTTGTCTAAAGAAGCGGGATTGAAGTACAACATCAACGACCGTCAGATCACAATTACCAAAGCTACGGCAGAAGCACCTCAACAGGAAAAAAAAATCAAAATCACCGGTCAGGTTCTTGACGAAAACGGAGAAGGGATTCCGGGAGCAAATATCGTAATAAAAGGCAATAGTACATTGGGAACAGTAACCAATGTCGAAGGGAACTTTACATTAATGGCTCCGGAAAATAGCACATTAGTAGCCTCCTTTATCGGATATACCCCTGTTGAAATTCTGCTAAAAGGGAAAAAGATAGTTGTTTTCAAATTGGTACCTGACGCCCAGAGTCTGGAAGAAGTAGTGGTAGTAGGATTCGGAACACAGAAAAAAGCCAGTGTTGTAGGTGCTGTACAATCCATCAAACCGGCTGAACTTCGAGTACCTTCCAGTAACCTGAGTACATCATTTGCCGGACGTATAGCAGGCGTGATTTCTATGCAACGCACCGGTGAGCCGGGTGCCGATGGAGCAAACTTCTGGATACGCGGTGCCGCAACCTTCAGTGGAACGACTGATCCTCTGATCTTCATCGATGGTGTCGAAGTTTCGGCAGGAGATATGAACGCTATTCCCTCGGAAGCTATCGAAAACTTCTCAATATTGAAAGATGCCTCGGCTACAGCCCTCTACGGAGCACGCGGTGCCAATGGTGTCATCCTGATCACTACCCGAACCGGTAAAGATCTTGAAAAAGCACGCATCAATGTACGCATCGATAATACATTTACCGCACCGACACGTACACTCAAACTGGCAGATGCAGTAACAGCCATGAAATTGAGAAATGAAGCCATTCTGACCCGTAACCCGGATGGTACACCGGCTTTCTCAGATGATAAAATTCAAGGAACGCTTGAAGGCAGAAATCAGTATGTATATCCCAACGTTGATTGGTTCGACTATATGTTTAAAGACTACTCCATGAACCAATCAGCCAACCTGAATGTAATGGGTGGTACAAAGAAAGTAGACTATTTCATCAGCGCCTCCATCAATAATGATAATGGTATGCTGAAAAAAGATCCGAATAACACATTCGACAACAATATACAGAATCTTCGCTACTCGTTCCAAAGTAACGTGGGAGCATGGTTGACATCAAGTACCAAAGTAAATGTGAGAATCAACTCGCAAATAGTCAATTACAATGGTCCGTCAACCAGTATGGACGATTTGTATAAATACGTAATGGAAGCTCCGTCAATGTATTTTGCACCTGTATATCCGAATATCAACCGTGAAGATCACACTATATTCGGAAACAAATCAGGTGGTCCTATCGGTTCCGGAGGATTCAGTATTTATCGCAACCCTTATGCAAGTATGGTACAAGGTAGTTCTAAGCAAAGCGCATATACCATTAATACGGCTTTCGAACTGGAACAGAAACTTGACTTCCTTACCAAAGGATTGAATTTTAAAGCACTGGTTTCTTTTAAAAACTGGTCGAAGACGACTGTCAATCGCTCCTTTTCACCTTACTTTTATGAATTGCAGAATCCTCAGGAGCAAGAAGACGGAAGCTATCTTTATGATTATAACTCTATCAGTAAGGGACGTACCGCTCTTGAGACATCGACTTCCACTACTGGAGACCGTCTGATGAACCTGCAGGCTACACTGAACTATCAGCGCATGTTCGGTGATAAACATGATGTCGGAGCAATGTTGGTATATCTTCAGCGCGAATACAATCTGAACAATCCTGACAATAACTATTACAATACATTGCCGGAACGTAATCAGGGGCTGGCCGGACGTGTTACCTATGCTTATGACGGACGCTATTTGGCTGAATTCAACTTCGGCTACAATGGTAGTGAGAACTTCGAAAAAGGAAGCCGTTATGGATTCTTCCCTTCACTCGCTGTCGGCTATCTTATCTCCAACGAGAAATTCTTCGAACCATTGACAAAAGTTATCTCCAACTTAAAAATACGCGCTTCGTACGGATTGGTAGGTAATGCGGATATCGGCTCCAACCGTTTCCCCTATCTTACTAAAGTAGATTTGGGTGGAGCCGGATTTGTATTCGGTGACCAGTGGCAAACCTCATCTAACGGAGCTACCATCACTACTTACGGAGCTGAAAAGGTGACATGGGAAATCGGTAAAAAGTATAATGTAGGATTCGACCTGGGATTATTCAACAAATTAAGCCTCAACGTAGATTTCTTTAGAGAAGACCGTAAAGACATCTTCCTTAGACGTAATACAATCCCTGCAGAAAGTGGTATCACCGGAGATCTCCGACCCTATGGTAATCTGGGTAAGGTACGCAATCAAGGCGTTGACATGTCATTGGACTATAATCACGCTGTCAGCAAAGACTTCATGATCTCTGCCAAAGGTACTTTCACATACGCTAAGAACCAATATATGGAAATAGACGAACCGGACTACGAATATGCATACATGTCACAAGTAGGACGCCCCCTGAATCAGTATAAAGGCTATATTGCATTAGGACTCTTCAAAGATCAGGAAGAGATTGACAACAGTCCAAAACAAATACTAACCGGAGTTGTGCAACCGGGTGATATTAAATATGCAGACCTCAATAATGACGGAAAGATCGACGGAAACGATCAAACTTACATTGGTAATCCGGAATTACCCCAAATCAGCTATGGTCTGGGAGTCAGTATCCAGTACAAAAAATGGGATGCTTCCATCTTCTTTCAAGGAGTAGGCAAAAGAAGCATCATGTTGAGCGATATCCATCCTTTCGGTGGAGAATCGTATGGTGTCATGCAATTTGTTGCCGATAATCATTGGACAGAGGCAAACCCGAACCCCGAAGCAATGTATCCGAGACTGACAAACGGGAAAAACAACAATAATAACCCCAACTCTACTTACTGGCTGAGAGATGGTTCGTATATCCGACTTAAAAACGTGGAATTAGGATACTCTTATAAATTTTTACGTGCCTATATCAGCGGACAAAACCTGCTGACATTCTCTAAATTTAAATTATGGGATCCGGAGCTCTATACCTCAAACGGATTAAAATATCCGACACAAATCATGGGTTCCATCGGTTTACAGTTCACTTTTTAAAAATCTGAATAATTATGAAACTAAAAAATATAATTGTAGCTTTACTAATCGGAGCTAGCTTACACTCTTGTGATTATCTGGACATTGTACCCGATGACACCCCTATTTTGGCTGATGCGTTCAAGAACGAACAGACTGCCGAGAACTTTGTCTTCGCCTGCTATTCTTTCATTCCCAATTATCTGAACTTCCGTCAGAACTTCAGTTGGTGCACAACTCCGGAAACTGTCGGATCTGCCCACTGGACCACTACTTGGTTCACCTTTATGAGAATGCAACAAGGATTGTACAATTCTGCTGATCCGATCATTGATGTGTGGCAAAGTTCATACAACGGTATCCGCCAATGTTATACGTTCTTGGATAATATTGATGATGTAAAGCCATCACAAATCTCAGAGGCAGACCTCGCAGCCAAGAAAGTACTTTGGAAAGGTGAAGTAAAATTTCTGATTGCCTACTACCACTACCTGCTATTACAGAACTACGGTCCTATAGTCATACTGGACGAAGCAATCCCTCTTAATGCACCCAAAGAAGAACTTTTCAAGCCGCGTGTACCCTATGATGAATGCGTTAGCCGAATTGCTCAAATGTTCGATAATGCCTCTGCCGACCTGCCTATGACAGTGAAAGCTTCCAACTACGGTCGTGCTACAAAAGTCATTGCACAAGCACTAAAGGCAAGAATGTACTTGTACGCAGCCAGCCCACAGTTCAATGGGAATGCTGATATGTATAAGAATTTCAAGAACAAGGACGGACAGTTGCTCATGAACCTGACTTATGACAAGAATAAATGGAAAACTGCCATGGACGAATGTAAAAAGGCAATCGACATGGCACATCAAGCCGGAGCAGAATTGTATAAGTATACAAAGAAAGGTAATCTGCCGGAATTCAACCAAGCCATTGCCAATGCACGTAACCTGGTTGTAGACGCATGGAATAAAGAACTGATCTGGGGATATAGTGGCTGGAAAGAAACATGGGCCGATGGAAACTCTATTCAAACACACGTAATTCCCAAAGGTATCAGTACTTCCTCGGGAGCACCTTATGGAGCTTTAGGTGCAACGGCTTTCAGTGCGGACATGTATCTGACCAAGAACGGACTTCCGATAGATGAAGATCCGGAGTTTGATTATGCACATCGTTTCACAGTAGCCGAAGGGGATTCGGTAGCAGTTCTCCATCGCAACCGTGAACCACGTTTCTATGGTTCTATCGGCTTCAACCGCGGGGACTACCTGATCAACGGAGACACCATTAACCTCAAAATGCGCTTCAAAGAGCAAAATGGAACACGTGATGCGGGAAGTGACCAATTATATGGATCGTATGCTATCGCCAAACTGGCTCATCCAGAAACTTTTGTTAGTGGTACCAGCAACTCTCTGGTAGCTTTCCCTTTCCCTATCATCCGCTTAGGAGAATTGTATTTGGACTATGCAGAGGCTTACTTTGAATACAATGGAACACTGGAAGGAGATGCACTTACTTACTTCAACCTGATCCGCCAGAGAGCCGGTATTCCTAATGTAGAAGTTTCCTACAAAGGACTTCCGTCCGGAGACAAACTTCGTGAGGTAATTCATCGTGAAAGAACCATAGAGCTGATGTTCGAAGGACATATGTCATACGACTATCGCCGTTGGCTGATTGCCCTGAAAGAATGGAGCGGTATGGAAAATGGTATGATCGGATTGAACTCTTACGGTACAACCAACGAAGAGTATTATAAAAATGCACGTTTGGATGCTCAACCATTCATCTTCAGGGATGAACAGTATTTGAGTCCGATCAAACAGGATTACCTGAATGTAAATTCAAATCTGGTCCAGAATCCGGGTTGGTAATTCATCTTTCCTAATAATATAAATTAGCCTGTATATACCTACCACCGGACAGGGATATACAGGCTATTTTACCTTACAAAAACAACACCTTATGAAAAAGAAGAAAGTTACTACTTATTGCTGCCTCCTGTTATTGGCAAGCTTTTTCACAACTGTCACGGCACAAAACACAAATACTCCCATGATGGGGTGGAGTTCATGGAACACCTTCCGAGTACATATTAATGAAGAACTAATTAAAGAAACAGCTGATGCCATGGTCAACCGGGGTCTGAAGGATGTAGGCTATGGATATGTGAACATAGACGACGGATACTTTGGAGGACGAAATTCGGAAGGACGTCTTTTTGCCAATAAGAAAAAATTCCCGAATGGGATGAGAGTCCTGTCCGACTATATTCATTCAAAAGGATTGAAAGCCGGTATATATTCTGATGCGGGCAGCAACACTTGTGGCTCCATCTATGACGCAGATACACTCGGTATCGGTGTAGGACTTTGGAAACACGACGATATAGACTGCCAAACCTTCCTCAAAGACTGGGGATATGATTTCATTAAAATAGACTGGTGTGGCGGTGAAGCAACCGGACAAAGTGAGCAGCAACGTTATACGGATATCTACAAAGCGATCAGACGGACAGGACGGACAGATGTTCGATATAATATATGCCGTTGGCAGTTTCCGGGCACTTGGGCTACCCAGTTGGCAGGTTCCTGGCGAATCCATACAGACATCAATCCACGATTCACAACAATCGACCGAATCATTGAAAGAAATCTCTACTTAGCACCTTACGCAAGCCCGGGGCACTATAATGACATGGATATGCTTGAAGTAGGAAGAGGGCTCACGGAAGACGAAGAAAAAACTCATTTTGGAATATGGTCTATCTTGTCCTCCCCGTTAATGATCGGATGCGATCTTCGTACAATTCCTGAAAAAACTTTATCGATCATTACCAATAAGGAAGTGATCGCATTAAATCAGGATTCATTAGGTCTGCAGGCTGAAGCCATTGAACGGGGAAAAGACTATCTGATTTTATCAAAAGCCATTCAGAAACGTGAAGGCAAACTACGTGCAGTAGCACTATATAACAGAAGCAATACAGATCAGCAGATCAGAGTCGATTTCGATAAGCTCTATTTATCAGGGGATGTACGAGTGAGAGATCTATGGAACCATCAAGAAATGGGAACATTCACCGATTACTATGAAACGCTAGTTCCTGCACATGGAACAGCTTTAATAAGACTTGAAGGTAGCAAACGTCACGACCGGACATGTTATGAAGCTGAATATGCTTTCATGCAAGAATTTCTGCCAGACAACAAACAGGCAGCTCATTTTACACCAAAATCAGGAGCCTCAGGAGAATATATTATGAAAAATCTTGGAAATTCACCTTCCAATTGGGCAGAATTCAGAAACGTGTATATTAGCAAAGGAGGAGATTATCAACTTAAGTTAACTTATTATTCAGGTGATAAACGCGATATCCAAATAGCTGTAAACGGAACAGAATATAAACAGTCTAACCTTTATTCCGGTACATGGGATCAAGCAGCTACAACAACTATCAAGGTTAAACTTCGCACAGGCTATAACACGATACGTCTGTATAATTCGTACGGGTGGGCACCCGATATTGATAAAATGGAAATCATCAAAGGTCGTTAACAATAGGTAAACATATAATCCATACGAGTGTTACAGACTTCCGTAACACCCGTATGGTCTTTATGATTACTTTGTTATTCCAAGAACACAGCCGTCCCACTAGCAGTTACCATCAACATACTGCCACTTCCCCCAACTGTTTCGTAATCCAAATCAACTCCGATCACAGCATTAGCGCCCATTTGGCGAGCCTGTTCAGACATTTCTTTCAAAGCAGTATCTTTTGCCTCACGAAGCACTTCTTCGTATGAACCGGAGCGTCCGCCTACTATATCACGAATACTGGCAAAAAAGTCACGGAAGACATTGGCACCTATAATAGTTTCTCCGGACACAATGCCATAATAAGTGGTTATTCGTTTTCCTTCGATGATTGGAGTGGTTGCTAATAACATAATTCTTGTTTCATTTAGAGGTTTATATTAATATTAGACGATAAAGAAAGAAAAAGGTTGCAGGAATCCTTCATTTATTATCTATTTATACGGATCGGTCGTTGGAAGTAATACTGTACGGCTCCGCCTTCCCTTAGTTGACGGAGGAAAAACAGACCTCCTCCCCAAAAGAGTTAAAGACAGAGTCCTAAAGTCATTCAACACATTTCAGCAAGCCCCTATCAAACATAAAAAATGTCGCAAAAGCAACAGCTTTCACGACACTTCAATATCTGTCAGAATACACATGCCTCAGAACATCTTACTGACCCGTTCGATACCAGCTACAAGAGCATCAACTTCCTCTTTTGTATTATACACGGCAAATGAGGCGCGAACCGTACCTTCAATGCCTAAACGACGCATTAACGGTTCTGCACAATGGTGTCCCGTACGGACAGCAATACCCAATCGATCAAGCAAGGTACCCAGATCCAAATGGTGTATATCGCCTACCAAGAATGAAATTACACTGCTTTTATGCTCAGCCTCACCAAAAATACGCATATTCGGAATTTCTTTCAGCCGTTGCATAGCATAAACTGTAAGCTCATGTTCATGTAATGCTATTGGGTCTAAGCCAATACCTGTGACATAGTCCAGCGCTTTGGCAAGCCCGGTAGTGGCAATATAGTCTGGGGTTCCAGCCTCGAATTTAAATGGTAATTCACCGAAGACAGTCTTTTCAAATGAGACAGACTGAATCATTTCTCCTCCCCCCTGATAAGGCGGAAGACGTTCGAGCCAATCTTCCTTTCCATATAAGACGCCTATTCCGGTAGGCCCATATATTTTATGACCTGAGAAAACAAAGAAGTCAGCATCCAAATCCTGTACATCCACCTTCATGTGAGGAATGGATTGAGCACCGTCAATCATAACAGGTACTCCATGAGCATGTGCCGTGGCAATCATCTCTTTCACCGGATTGATTGTTCCCAGTACATTGGACACTTGGGTTACGCTGACAATCTTAGTACGTTCAGAAAAAAGATTTTCGTACTCTTCAAGTAACAGCTCACCTTTATCATTCATCGGAATGACTTTAATCGCAATCCCTTTACGGGCCGCCAACAACTGCCAAGGTACGATATTACTGTGGTGTTCCATCACTGAAACAATCACCTCATCACCCTCTTGCATGAACTCTTCACCAAAACTGGAGACAATTAAATTAATGCTCTCCGTTGTCCCGCGAGTGAAAATGACCTCACGAGTACTACGGGCATTAATGAACTGACGTACAGTCTCACGTGAAGCCTCATGCAGCTCCGTCGCCTGCTGAGACAAGAAATGAACTCCCCGATGTACATTCGCATTGACCGAATAATATTCGTCTACAATCGAATCGATCACCAGGCGAGGCTTCTGAGTAGTCGCACCGTTATCTAAATAAACCAAAGGCTTGCCATATACCGTACGGCTAAGTATGGGAAAGTCCTCACGTATCTTATGAATATTCATTTTATCACTGATTATTTGCAAATAGAACATCCCTGGCACTTATTCAGTTCACCGCGGAAACGTTTTTCAACCAACAAATGCAGACGATCTTTCAACGCCTCCAGACGAATGGTATCAATCACCTCGTTGACAAATGCAAACATCAGCAACAGACGGGCCTCCTTTTCGGCGATACCACGAGCACGCATATAGAAAAGAGCGTTTTCATCCAGTTGACCTACAGTAGCTCCATGAGAGCATTTTACATCGTCGGCATATATCTCCAGTTGCGGCTGAGTATACATACGGGCATCACGAGTAGCACAGAGGTTACGGTTTGTCTGCTGAGAACTGGTATGTTGCGCATCAGGACGTACCAGTACCAAACCGGCAAAAGCTCCCACAGACTGATCGTCAAGAACATATTTAAACAACTCATTGCTGGTACAATTCGGCACGGCATGATCTATCGAGGTATTATTGTCCACGTGTTGGTTTTTATCAGCAATGGCCATACCACAAATATTGATCTCGGCACCTTCACCGGCAAGGGTAACTTCTGTCGTATTACGGGTTGTCCCGTTATGAAGTGTCATTCCATTAAGCAATACATTGCTGTTTGCTCCCTGTTTCACATACAAATTACTGAAACGCACTGTACTGGTATGAGTCTCTTCCAATTCATAAAGATCGAAAACGGAGTTCTCTTCTGCAAACACTTCAATAACTTGAGTTGCCAAGAAGTTTACATTATCCATTGCATGATCGCAAATAAGCAAACGGGCCTGAGCCCCTTCTTCAAGGATAATCAACACACGGCGGTTTACCATGAAATTAACATCCGCACGAAGTATATTGACCAGTTGAATAGGTCTATCGACGATCACATTCTTCGGAACATACATCAATACTCCATCCTGTGCAAAAGCTGTATTAAAAGCCGTAACCGCATCTTTCGAAGTATCAGCCAACTTACCATAATACTTCTTCACAAGTTCCGGATGCTGTTCAGCCATATTTCTCAAACTACCGAAGATAACTCCTTCAGGCAATCCGGACTTAGGAAGCGCCTGATTGTAGAATGCATCGTTCACTACAAAAAACAATGAAGTGCTCATGTTCGGAACATCACATTTAAACACTTCATAAGGATTCACCGGAATGGGCAGCCGGTTCAAGTTCAACCCATAATCCGGCTCAAAGAATTTACTGACATCCGTATATTTGTATTTCTCTTGTTTCCGTGTAGGAAACCCCTGACGTTCGAAATCAGCAAAAGCTGTTGCCCGGGGGGCATTCAACGCCTCAGCGCTATGACGACAGATCATCGCTTCACACTGAGAAAAGAGATCTATATATTGCTGTTCTGCATTCATAATTAAACTCATTCTCCTAATTCCTTCTTAATCCAATCATATCCCTTCTCTTCCAACTCAAGAGCGAGTTCCGGACCGGCAGTCTTTACAATACGTCCTTTGTAAAGAACATGTACAATGTCCGGCTTTATATAGTCCAGCAGACGCTGATAGTGGGTGATGACAATACAACTGGTATCGGGAGTTTTCAGTTTATTTACTCCTTCGGCTACAATACGAAGCGCATCGATATCGAGTCCGGAATCAGTCTCGTCTAAGATACTGAGACGGGGTTCGAGCATAGCCATCTGAAAAATCTCATTCCGTTTTTTCTCTCCACCCGAGAAACCTTCATTTACCGAACGATTGGCCAATTTATTATCCAACTCGACCACTGCACGCTTTTCACGCATCAATTTCAAGAACTCACTGGCTGTCAAAGCGGGTAATCCTTTGTACTTACGCTGTTCATTGACAGCAGCACGCATAAAGTTCACCATGCTCACGCCCGGGATCTCCACCGGATACTGAAAACTAAGAAAAATACCTTCGTGACTGCGATCTTCAGGGCTCAATTCCAAAAGATTTTTACCATAGAACGTGATGCTTCCTTTCGTCACTTCGAAAGCAGGATTACCTACCAGAACAGACGAAAGCGTACTTTTACCCGAACCGTTAGGTCCCATAATGGCATGTACTTCGCCCGGCTTCACCGTCAGGTTAATGCCTTTCAATATCTCTTTGCCGTTAATGCTGGCATGCAGGTCTTTTATCTCTAACATGATCTTATCAATTATTTCATTATCTATTCTTTTCCAAAAATAACCTCGTCCAACCATTGTAATATGGAATTTCCGTCCGTCTGCGTAATAGTAAAAGGGAAGTTAACCTTTACCCCTACACTTACGGTCTGCCGCATCCCATTGCTACGTACAAATCCGGTTCCACGAGAATTGGTCTTCTCTATCTCTCCACTTATCTTTCCGGCAATGCCCATCCGGAAATTATATTCCAAGGTGAGAGCAAGACAAGAAAGAAAATATATATCAGCTCCCACCACAGGAGAAACTGTGAATAATGGTTCTTTAATTCGGTATCGATAATCGTAATCTTTACGAAACTCTTGCCTTGAAGGATCGTAATAACTGCTACTGCCCATCCCCTCCTGCCTTCGTGGAGAGAGGTTCCATCCAGTAGAAAGTCCCCCATAAGGTTGGATTGCAAACCGTTGTGGTAAGAAATAATACCGCCCTCCTATTTCCAGATTACTCATTGAGGCAGAAATACCTGGATTCAAACCTATTTCTTCACCTGTATATCCTCCTTTCAGGGAGAAACGGGTATAAGGAATATAATACTCCAACATTAAAGTATGTATATGTCCTGCAGAAACAGCTTTTCCCGAAAGTGTATTCTTTGTGACTATCGGCCAATTTCCTCCCCAAGAGCCACTGATCGCCCACCTCCTTTCTTGATCGTCAAGGTTTTGTGCCAGTACTACACCAACATAGGACAGGAATATCAATAGCCAACCAACACGTTTCGTCTTCATTATCCTACACTGCCTTCAAGAGAGATCGTAAGTAGTTTCTGAGCTTCTACGGCAAATTCCATTGGAAGTTTATTAAGTACCTCCTTAGCATAGCCGTTTACGATCAATCCAATGGCATCTTCTGTAGAAATACCACGCTGATTACAATAAAATATCTGATCCTCACTAATCTTACTGGTAGTCGCTTCATGCTCTACAACTGCCGTTTCATTATGGATATCCATGTAGGGAAAAGTATGTGCACCACACTTATCACCCAACAGCAATGAGTCACACTGGCTATAATTACGGGCATTATCAGCCTTTTCAGCTACACGGACCAACCCACGGTAAGAGTTCTCGCTCTTCCCGGCAGATATACCCTTGCTGACAATCGTACTACGGGTGTTCTTACCTAAATGAATCATTTTAGTACCTGTATCTGCCTGCTGATAATTATTCGTCACAGCTACAGAATAAAACTCTGCAGTAGAATTATCCCCGGAAAGAATACAAGACGGATATTTCCATGTAATAGCCGAACCTGTCTCAACCTGGGTCCATGAAAGTTTACTGTCTACTCCTTTGCAATTGCCACGTTTTGTCACAAAATTATAAACTCCACCTTTGCCTTCGGCATCGCCCGGATACCAATTCTGCACGGTGCTATATTTCACTTCCGCACGATCATGTACCATGATTTCGACAATAGCAGCGTGTAATTGATTCTCATCTCTCATTGGAGCTGTACACCCCTCCAGATAGGAAACATAGCTATCGTCATCAGCCACAATCAATGTACGTTCAAACTGACCGGTATTGGCAGCATTAATACGGAAATAAGTAGAGAGTTCCATAGGACAACGTACCCCCTTGGGGATATAGACAAAAGAACCGTCTGAGAATACAGCCGAGTTTAATGCCGCGAAGAAGTTGTCTCTATACCCAACAACAGATCCGAGATACTTTTTCACCAAGTCGGGATGTTCACGCACAGCTTCACTGAATGAGCAAAAAATAATACCTTTCTCCATCAGTGTTTCCTTAAAGGTCGTTTTCACTGACACAGAGTCCATCACTGCATCCACAGCCATACCACTCAATGCCATCTGCTCCTCCAGTGGAATGCCGAGTTTATTGAATGTTTTTATCAATTCCGGATCAACTTCATCCATACTCTTCGGGCCCTCCTTCTTTTTCGTAGGATCGGCATAATATGAGATTGCCTGATAGTCAATTTCCGGTATACGCAAATGTGCCCAAGTAGGCATCTCCAGCGTTAACCAATGACGATAAGCTTTCAGACGGAACTCCAGCAACCACTCCGGCTCGTTCTTTTTAGACGAGATCAAACGTACCACGTCTTCATTGAGTCCCTTCTCTATGATATCTGTATGTACCTCCGTAGTGAAGCCGTATTTATACTTCTCCTGCGTGAGTTCTTTTACATATTTATTGGGTTCTTCTTGTTGCATCATTTTTATTTGAATATATATTGTTGTGTAACCTCTTTTGCTGCGGGAAAGAAGATCCCCGCAAAGCTTTCCATAGGATAATATAACAAGGACTGCTCCTTCTTTGTTTGGCTAATCAACTGACTATCGGAGTCTATAAACTGAATGACACAGATAACCAAGCTCACCAATAAAAGATATTTCAAAGCTCCGAGCCCGGCTCCAAGCATGCGATTCAGCCAGCCAAGTGAAACCGCCAATGTAAAGATTAGCGGCACAGCGATCCAGATAATGATAAATGCCAGTATCTGCGCCACAGTCATGGAGTCGGTCACCGTAGGGCATAACTTCACAGCCAGTGAGGTGTACAAAGCTTTTGCTGCCAATAGCCCCACAATTAATCCGAGAATGGAAGCAAGCTGCCGGATAAAGCCCTTCATAAATCCGACAATAACACCGGCTCCAAGAGCAATCAGTATGATAATATCTATGGTCGTCATTCTATGTAAAACGAAAACGGAGACACGGAGTTGTAATCACTCTGTGCCTCCGTTTCGTGAGAATTATAAAGTTTGCTTCACTTCTACTTCTTCGTAAGTTTCAATCATATCACCTACCTTCAAATCGTTGTAGTTAACAAGACTGATACCACATTCGAAGTTTGTACCTACTTCCTTCACGTCATCTTTAAAGCGCTTCAAAGCATTGATGGAACCTGAGAAGATTACTATACCATCACGGATCAGACGAGCCTTATCCGAACGTTTCACCTTGCCCTCTTTCACAACAGCACCGGCTACTGTACCCACCTTAGTAATGTGGAATACCTCCCGCACTTCGATAGTAGCAGTTACTACCTCTTTCACTTCCGGAGCAAGCATACCTTCCATAGCAGCCTTCACCTCTTCGATAGCTGCATAGATAACAGAGTACAAACGTATGTCCACACCTTCCTGTTCGGCAAACTTACGTGCGGAAGCCGATGGACGTACCTGGAATCCAATAATAATGGCATCCGAAGCAGCTGCTAATGTCACATCCGATTCCGAAATCTGACCTACAGCCTTATGGATCACATTTACCTGGATCTGTTCGGTAGACAGCTTGATTAACGAATCACTCAAGGCCTCGATAGAGCCATCCACGTCACCTTTCACAATTACGTTCAGTTCCTGGAAGTTACCCAGCGCAATACGACGTCCCACTTCATCCAGTGTTAACAGTTTCTGAGTACGCAGCCCCTGTTCACGCTGTAACTGTTCACGTTTATTGGCAATCTCACGGGCTTCCTGATCAGTCTCAATCACGTGGAAAGTATCACCTGCAGCAGGAGCACCATTCAAACCCAGAATCAATACCGGTTCCGATGGCCCTGCCTGGGCTACACGCTGGTTACGTTCATTGAACATGGCTTTTACACGGCCGTAGCTTGTTCCGGCAAGTACAATATCACCCACCTTCAGCGTACCGTTAGAGACCAATACAGTCGCAACATATCCACGTCCCTTATCCAAAGTTGATTCGATGATAGAACCCGTAGCATTACGATTCGGATTTGCCTTTAAGTCGAGCATTTCTGCTTCAAGAAGTACTTTCTCCATCAGTTCAGGAACTCCGAGACCCTTCTTAGCCGAGATATCCTGTGACTGATATTTGCCACCCCACTCTTCTACGAGATAATTCATCTGAGCCAATGTCTCTTTAATTTTCTCGGGATTAGCATGAGGCTTATCTATTTTATTAATAGCAAATACGATAGGAACACCTGCTGCTGCTGCATGATTAATGGCTTCCTTGGTCTGGGGCATTACATCATCATCGGCAGCTACAATAATAATTGCGATATCGGTCACCTTTGCACCACGGGCACGCATTGCAGTAAATGCCTCATGTCCCGGAGTATCGAGGAACGTAATCTTACGTCCATCTTCCAATGTAACATGATATGCACCAATATGCTGTGTGATACCTCCGGCTTCACCTGCAATTACATTTGCTTTACGAATGTAGTCAAGCAACGAAGTTTTACCATGGTCTACGTGTCCCATGACTGTAACAATCGGAGCACGATGTTCCAGATCTTCCGGCGCATCTTCCTCTTCAACAATGGCTTGGGCTACTTCTGCACTGACATATTCAGTCTTAAATCCAAATTCTTCAGCCACAAGATTAATCGTTTCTGCATCCAGACGCTGATTGATAGAAACCATCATACCAATGCTCATACAAGTTCCGATAACCTGATTTACAGATACGTTCATCATGCTTGCCAATTCATTAGCAGTCACAAATTCTGTCAGTTTCAGTACCTTGCTTTCTGCCATTTCCTGATCTTCCAGTTCCTGCATACGGTTGGACGCCATGTCACGTTTTTCTTTACGATATTTGGCACCTTTGTTCTTACCTTTGCTTGTCAGACGAGCCAACGTTTCTTTAACCTGCTTTGCTACATCTTCTTCGCTTACTTCCTGCTTTACTACAGGCTTTTTGAAGCGGTCTTTATTATTGTTATTACGGTTTCTATTCTGTCCGCCGCCACCTTGTTGATTTCCTCCACGGTTATTATTCGTACGCTCACTGTTTGGAGTAGGGTGTGCAAAATTAGAAGCAACATTGTTCACATCTACTTTTTCCTTATTATTGTTGATGCGATTACGTTTCTTCTTACCGTTAGGATCAAGGTTTTCCTTACCAACGACCTTAGCTTGTTTACTATCTTCTTTACGGATTTCCTTGATGATGGCTTCCTTCATCTGTTTCTTCTGATCCTGACGAAGCTTTTCCTTCTCTTCACGCTCTTTCCGCTTTTCCTCTTTCGATTTCTTCTTCGGACGTGTCGACTGATTTAATGCAGCCAAGTCAATCTGCCCGATAACATTAATCTTAGATACAAACTCAGTCGGACGGATCTTAAATACGCCCTCCTCTTCCTTCTCTACTGGAGTAACCGGTGCTTCTGCTACCGGTTTCTCTTCTTTCTTCTCTGTTTTTTCTGGAGACACCACGACTTTTGGTTCTTCTTTCTTGACTTCCTCAACCACTTTCTTTTCTGTTTCAACAGGCTTTTCAACCACCACCGGTTTCGGTTCTTCTTTCACCGGTTTCGGTTCCGAAGTAGCAGGAGTCACAGTGACTTCTTCTTTTTTCACTTCGTTTACAACAGGCTTAACCTCTTCCGCTACTTTCTTTTCCTCAGCAGCTACAGGTTGTGGTTTTGGCTCTTCTTTCACCGGTTCTTTCTCAACCTTCCGGTTCAGTTTATCTAAATCAATTTTTCCGACAGGTTTAAACTTCGGACGCACATCTTCCGGAATGACCGTCTTAATCACATCGTCAGCAACAGTCTTCTCCGGTTCCTTCTTATCATAACCATCGATAGAAACAGATGCCTTGTTGCGATCTTTGTTTTGACGTTCCTGAATGAAACGTTCCGATTCAAGTCTAAGGTTCTTATCTGTGCTGAACTCTTTCACGAGCATAGCATACTGCTCCTCGGTAATTTTCGTATTCGGGTTTGCCTCAACGGTATACCCCTTCTTTTGCAAGAACTCAACTACCGTCGCGATTCCTACATTTAAATCTCTTGTAACTTTGTTTAACCTTATCGTCATATTTTAATTTAAAGAATAATGGAGAAAGAATAATTTGATAATCGTTCAATATGCCAATGTGCCAATTCCTATACGCCCTTTCTTTTTATTGGCATATCGGCACATCATCGCATTGATCTAT